>JAEEGL014503377.1_pt1 | contig 13495 bp, 10 predicted proteins | sample 9134231 | NCBI WGS metagenome assembly JAEEGL01 (sample SAMN16246548, study PRJNA631951) | gut metagenome | biome: gut microbiome; feature: rumen; material: fiber-attached | host: Bos | place: Iran: Karaj | collected 2018-10
CAAGAGAAGAAATCATTGCGCAGGTCAACAACCTGCTGGAAGAAGAGTTTGAAGTAGAACAGAGTGAGTTCGCTCCCGATGCAAATCTGAAAGAGACGCTCTCGCTGGACAGTATCAATCTGGTAGACCTCATCGCCCTGGTGCAGATGACCTACAAGATTACCATCCCCGTTGAAGACCTGAAGCAGATTCAGACCTTCAACAACCTGTACGACTACATCGAGCAGCACCTTTGATAATTGACAATTGATAATTGAAAAATTGAAGTACGTTGGTAAGGACATAGAGCAACTGATTCCCCAGCGTAACCCCTTTGTGATGGTGGATGAGTTTGAGGCAGGAGAGGCCCCCACGACGGCTGACAGCCTGACGGGAGCATCCTGCTCGACCTCGTTGTCTGTGCGCAAGGACAACTATTTCATGCTGCCAGGCGACGAAATATCAGCATCGGGACTGATTGAGCATATCGCCCAGTCAGCCTCGGCACTTGCAGGACATGTGGCTATCGAGCAGGGCGCCGTCCGTCCGCCAGTGGGTATGATTGCCGAAGTGAAGCATTTCCTCTGCCAGCGCCGTCCACGTCTCCATGAGCTCATCACGACGACTGTGACGATGGGCTTCTCGTTTGGTTCCATGACGCTCTGTCACGGGAAATCCTGCATCGGCGATGATACCATCTGCGAAGTTGACTTGAAAATATTTATTCAATGACAGAACTTTTTGTCCGAATCTATCAGTATTTTCACAGCCATCGGCTCGTTTGCTGGCTCTCTATGGTAAGCCTCTTCGTGCTGTTCGGCTATTTCTCCTCACAGATTCATCTGGAGGAAGACATCAACCAGCTGATGCCATCGTCGAAGAATGAGGATGGCACCACCAAGCTGGCTTTTGCCGACCTGAAGATCAAGGATAAGGTGTTTGTGCTATTCAGCCTACCCCCCGCCCCCCTCCCTCCTTCGGGGGGAGCCAAAGGGGGGCTTGAGGGAAGTGACGGCTCAGGCAGCGAACGAGTAGCGTTACTAACCGCTGCCTGCGATGCCTTCGCCGACTCCCTGCAACGCGATACGGCGCTGGTAGAGAACCTGTTCTACAGGATGGACGAGGATTTGTTGCCCGAGGGTATCGACTACCTGACAGCCCACCTGCCCGCCTATATCGATACGGCTGCGTATGTGCATTTCGATTCTCTGCTGACGCGCGAACACTTCGCCGGACAGATGCTGCAGAACCATGACGACCTGCAGGGCGAGTTCGGCGAGATGTTTCCTGAACTCATCGAGCTCGACCCCATGGGCATGCGCAACGTCCTGGCCGGGCAGCTAGGACAACTGCTGAGCGGTGGCACTTATCTGACGATGGACAACCATTTCTTCGTGCCCGACACGACAGTGTGTCTGGCATTCCTGACACCCCGTTTCTCGTCGACCAATACTGGTCAGGGCTCCGCACTCTTTGAACGTCTCAACACCGTCATCAGCCAGCTCCAGCAGTCACATCCTGACATCGACATCAGCTATCATGGCACGCCTGCCAGCGGTTACTACAACTCCACACAAATCAAGCACGACCTGACGACCACCATTGCAGGGGCATTGGTCTTGGTATTGGTCTTCCTGCTGCTGTGTTTTCGCCGTTGGGATGCCATCCCCCTACTCCTGTTGCCTGTGGCCTTCGGAACGCTGTTCGGACTGACCATGATGTACTGGCTGAAAGGCGAGTTCTCGCTGCTGGCATTAGGCATCGGTGGCGTGGTGCTTGGCGTAGCACTCAGCTATGTGCTGCACGTCATGACGCACCATCAGTATGTCAGCGACCCCGTACAACTGCTGCGCGATCAGGCAAAGCCCGTCCTTTTGGGCTGTATCACCACTATCGGCTCGTTTTCAGGACTCCTGTTCATTCAGACCGACCTATTGCGCGACTTCGGACTCTTTGCTGCCTTTGCCATCCTCGGTGCCACGTTGTTCTCACTGATCTGGCTACCGCACCTGTTAAGGCCCGCCAATCGTGCGTTTCCTGCCTTTATTGAGCGTATCAATGCCTATCCTTTCGACAGGAAAAAACCGTTGATTGCCGTCATCGTCGTGCTGACAGTCATTGGCGTCGGTGCCTGGTTCGTGGGCGGCACCCATTTCGATGCCGACATGCATAATCTGGGCTACGACTATCCGATGGTGGAGCATTCCGAGAACCTGCTCCGCGAAAAGACCTATACAAACGACAAGACCAAATATTTTGCCAGTCAGGGACAGACCATGGAGGAAGCTCTCCATCACTTCGGCGTGCTGCGTCATAAGCTTGACTCCCTGCAGCGTCTGGGACTGGTGAAGAGCTATACACCTACTGATGAATTGCTGGTATCGCTCGACCGCCAGCAACAGCGCATCGATGCCTGGCATCGCTATTGGGACGACAGCCGCCTGGCTACCGTCCGTCAGCTCATTGCAGCGACAGCGCCCGCTGCCGACCTGCGTCCTGAAGCCTTCGAGACCTTCTTCCTGGCAGCCAAGAGCGACTACGAGGCCGATGCCCTCTACGAAGCCAACCTGATTCCCGAGGGCTACCTGTCGACGCTGATGGAGCAGTCGTACGACGGCACCTGGCTCTGCTTTACCTCCGTACGTTGCCAGAACGACTCCGTGCGCAGCAGCGACAGCGACTATATCCGCATCTGCGATGCCATCAGCAGCGACCCCCATCTGCTGGTGCTCGACACCTATTATTATACGACGGACACCCTGCTCCAGATGAGCAGCGACTTCGACCGACTGCAATGGCTGTCGATGGCTTTCGTACTGCTGGTACTGTGGCTGTCGTTCCACTTCAACGTCAAGCACACCCTGCTGGGCTTTATGCCCATCTTGCTCAGCTGGCTCATTGTTCTGGGAACCATGAACATCTTCGGTCAGCAGTTCAACCTCATCAGCATCATCATCTCCACCTTTATCTTCGGTATAGGTGTCGACTATAGCATCTTCATCATGCACGGCCTGATAAGCGGCGAACAACCTCTTACCTCTCATCTCTCACTTCTCAACTCTCACAAGACCGCCATTCTGCTCTCCGCAGTCACGCTGCTTGTTACTGTTGGCAGCATGCTCCTCGCCGTTCATCCCGCTATCCGCAGCGTGGGTTTCTCCACACTGGTCGGACTGCTCTCGGCCATCATCCTTTCCTATGTCGTACAACCTGCCGTCTTTCGATGGCTTAATCGCAATTAAGCATTTAGCATGATGAAATACGATGTCATCATCATAGGCAGTGGACTGGGAGGTCTGATCTGTGCACGACAGTTGGCACAGAGCGGACGCAGCGTGGTGGTGCTGGAGCGACAGCGCCAGCCTGGCGGATGTCTGCAGAGCTATCGGCGTGGTGATATGGATTTCGACACGGGACTGCACTATGTGGGCGGTCTGGCCGCAGGGCAACCGCTTCACGATGCTTTCGAGATGCTGGGACTGCTCAAACTGCCTTGGCAACGGCTCGACGCCAATGGTTTCGACCAGGTTACGATAGGTCGTCAGACCTACCCTTTGGCCGAGGGTTTCGACCGTTTTGCCGATACGCTGGCTGCGTTCTTCCCTCAGGAGCATAGCGCGCTGAAGCAGTTCGTCGGCATGTTGCGTAATCTGCCTTCAATCGAGGAAAGCAGCCATGTGAATGCCTACGACTACCTGACAACGCTCTTCCATGACCCGCTACTCATCAACGTCATTTCGGCTGGCAGCATGAAGATGGAGCTCAGGCGCGAGTCGCTGCCGTTGTTTAACTTTGCCCACGGACTGAGCAGTTATTTGCAGAGCAGCTGGCGACTGAAAGGCAGCGGCAATCTGATAGCGGACTCACTCATCAACGACATCAAGGTTGCTGGGGGAGAGATATGCTGTGGCGCAGAAGTCGAGCGTCTGGAGGAACAAGGTGGCAGAATCGTTGCGGCACACTGCCCGAATGGCAGGCTTTTCGAAGGCAGTCTCTTTATCAGCGACGTACACCCGCAGCTGACATTCAGCTGGCTGAAGGATTCCACCCTGCTGAAAAGCGTGTTCCGTCGTCGCATCAACGCCTTGGAGAATACGTTTGGAATGTTTACCGTCTCGCTGGTACTTAAACCGGGCGTGCTGCCTTATTTCAATCACAACAAGTATGTCTATCGCAAGCCTAATGTATGGACCTTCTACGAAAATGCTGGAAGTGTCGGAGGCGTGATGGTCAGTGCAAGGGTGCCTGAGGACGGCACACAGTACGTGCGTCAGATTGACCTGCTGACACCCATGCCGTGGGAGAATACGACGTTAGGGCGTCGCGGAGAGATCTACGAGCTGCAGAAAGAGCGTATGGCCGACGAGTGCATCCGACTGGCAGAGCGCGTGATTCCTGGTCTTGCCCAGATGGTGGAGAAGCGTTACAGCAGCACGCCGCTCACTTGGCGCGACTACACACTGTCGCCCTGCGGTTCAGCCTTCGGCGTCAGGAAAGACTGCCGCATGCCGCTGCTGACCATGCTGTCGCCCAAGACTCCTGTCCCTAATCTCTTCCTGACCGGCCAGAGTCTGGTGCTGCATGGATTGGAGGGTGTGACCCGTTCGGCATTCAATACGCTGCATGCGGCCCTTGGCCAAAGTTAATGTTCAATGCTCAATGTTCAATGCTCAATGTTCAATGCTCAATAAAATATGAAATACGCATTAGTAACCGGAGGTAGCCGAGGCATAGGCCGGGCCGTTTGTGTCCGCTTGGCGCAGGAGGGCTACCATGTGATTATCAATTATACCAGTAATGAGGCGGAAGCCCAGCGAACACTGGTAATGACGGGTGGTAACGGCGAGTTGCTGCCCTTCGACGTAAGCGACAGCCTGCAGACACGCCAGGCGCTGGAAGAGTGGCAGAAGCGTCATGATGGCGAATACATCGAGGTGGTCATCAACAATGCCGGCATTCGTCGCGACAACGTGATGGCGCTGATGCCCGAGGACGACTGGCACCGTGTGGTGGACATTACGCTGTCTGGTTTCTTCAATGTCACCCAGCCGTTGCTCCCTGCCATGCAGCTGCATAAGTTCGGACGCATCGTCTCGATGGCCAGCGTCAGTGGGCTGAAGGGCCTTCCTGGCCAGACCAACTATTCAGCCGCCAAGGGAGGCATCATCGCTGCCACGAAGGCGTTGGCACAGGAGGTGGCCCGACGTGGCATCACCGTCAATGCCGTTGCCCCAGGATTCATCAAGACCGACATGACCGAAGGTCTTGACGAGGCAGCCCTGAAGAAGACCATCCCAGCCCAACGCTTCGGCACCCCTGAGGAAGTGGCCGACCTGGTGGCTTTCCTCGTCTCGCCCCGTGCCGGCTACATCACCGGCGAAGTAGTTTCCATCAATGGAGGACTCTATACATAAATTAGAAATGAAAGAAATGAAATCACATCTTACAGCTTACCTCTTTCTTCTGTTTAGCATGCTGACTATGACCGCCAGCGCTCAGACCGTTACAAAGATCAGTCATAAACGGGCCGTCAAGACCGATGTCGTCACTACTGGCACGCTGACCATCCGCAAGCCCGATTACATCTGTATCTCCACCGACGGCGGCAAAGACCAGCTCACGATGGACGGCACCAAGTTTACCATGACAATGGGCGGACGCCAGCACGTCACCGACAGCCAGAAGAACCCCCAGTTTGCCACCTTCCACATGGTGCTCAAGGCGGTCATCAATCAGCAGGACATTCCCCAGGGCGACGACATGACTGTCACGACCAAGGGGAACACCACCACTGTGACCATCGAGCCGACGGGCAAGAAGAAACGCCAGCTGTTTACCTCTTTCGTCCTGACCGTTAACGCCAAGACCAAGGCACTTCACACACTCCGCATGAATGGCCGCGGAGAAGACTACACCGAATACCTGTTTAAGTAACAGGTGGGGGCAGGCGGCAGAAGTGCACAGTAAGTTCGGCGATTTATTGGCAAAGTCACAAAAAGTTTGGTGATTAGCACCTGTTTTTTGAAGATAATTTGTATCTTTGCAGTCACATTTAATAAAAGAAAGGGTCAGGCAAAAACAACGAAAGCCCGTACCTTTCACATCGAAAGGCACGGGCTAATCTTTTATTCGCCACCATTCAGAATGATGTTTACCACACTGACGGCATCAGTTATCGACACCACACCGTCTTCGTTGACATCACCCTTCAGACCTTTATTACCGCTGATGTCAATCACCTGCGTAGCTGGCTCTGAGGGCAGATAGCCATCTTTCCTGGCATAGACGCTGACAGTGTACTTAGTAGACAGAACAACTTTATCAGCCTTGCTCTCAGTGTATGGAGGTGGTGCGATACTATAGCAGAATGTGACACCATCAGTCTCACAGGCAAAGCTCAGTTCTCCGTTAGCATAGTGGATGGTTGGTTTAGCGCAAACCTCCGTTTCTGCATCACCTCCGGAGCCAGAGCCCTCGCCTTGAGTGCCCTCACCTTCCTCAGCAAAGAAGAAATCCTTCCACTGGTCGGCAGCCTGATAGGCAGCCAGACAGCCTTCAGGTACAAACAGTTGGCAATTCCACTTGTTGATGTCGTCCAAGGCCTGACTGCCGCAGACAGGTGGTGTCTGTGCCTTGCTGGAAATTTCGACGACTGACGTACAGTCGGAGAAGGCCTCCTGTCCGATGGTCTGCACCTGCGAGCCAAAGGCAAAGACCTTCAGACTGCTACAGCCCGAGAACGCCCAGTTGCCAATGGTCGTCACGCCGTCGCCGATAATGACGCGTTGCAGGTTCGTGCAGCCATAGAACTCATTGGCCGAGATTTCCGTCTCCTTGTCTGTTATCTTCACTGCCCGCAGCGAGGTATTGCGATAGAATGGCGAATAGCCGTAGTTCTGTGTGGTGTTGTAGGTGATATCCCTGCCGATATATACCGAGTCCAGTGGACACGACGCAAAGATAGGATTGCTACCGTTCGAACCAAGCGTCAACGTGGTATTACTGTCACCCTCGTTCTCGTCAACAATAACTTTTGCAATACCGGTACAGCCATCAAAAGCATAGTTGCCGATAGAGGTCACACTTTGCGGAATCTGAATTATTTGCAACGCAGAGCAATTCTGGAAAGCATACTGACCTATTCCAATCACAGAATTAGGGACGTCAATGCTTTGTAGATTTGAACAACCACTAAAAGCATAATCATTAATTCCAGTTACTTCATCGCCAAACGTGACAGTTGTCAAACCATTACACCCAAAAAAAGTATAGTTTTCAATAGCATTATTCAGGCTAAACTGTACGCTTTTTATAAAACTATTATTATAACAGGTATACGGTTTCACATTCTTCACAATCATCTGAACGCCTTTGTATGATACCGTCTCGCCGATGTTTACATTTTCTGCACTCTCATTATAGAGACAGTCAATGGCATCGCAAGTCCGCTCAGAAGGACTAACAGGCACATATCTAACGCCGCCCACCTCAAATATACTACTCAAGAAGGAATATATTGTCTTATTGTAATTACTGTAAAAGGAATATTGATTATTGGCCACATAGTTCACCCTTCCTGCAGCATTGCTATATCCGCTCGGTGGTGTATTTGTCAGCCAAATCACTTTAGCAGGTGTATGGCCACTAAAAACAGATGAGCCAATTGTCAAGACTCCTGAGCCTATGGTTACACTTTCAAGATTAGAACAACCACTAAAAACATATTGGCCAATGCTCGTCACGCTATTGGGGATGGTAATGGAGGTCAGACCGATACAAGATTGGAAAGCATTATCGCCAATACTCGTCACGCTGTTGGGGATGCTGACGGAGGTTAGAGCGCTACATTTACTAAAAGCAGAAGCGTGAATGGATGTTATACCTTCTTGTATCTCTAATTCTATAATCTCTGTTTCTAAATCACTATACAAATGGAGTTCATTAGCAATGTAGAGAGGATTTGAGGTCGTATTAGCATAGCTTATTAAATCTCCATTCATAATCCATTCTCCTATATTATTGATAATCCTATTTACTTTTTTCAGACCACTGCACGCATAGAAAGCATCACTCCCAATGCTCGTCACGCTGTTGGGGATGGTGACAGAGGTCAGGCCACTGCAGTTAGAGAAAGCAGAACTGCCAATGCTCGTCACACTGTTGGGAATGGTGACGGAGGTTAGACCACAATTATAAAAAGCAGAACTGCCAATGCTCGTTACACTGTTGCCGATGGTGACGGAGGTCAGACCGCTACATTTACAGAAAGCTTCACTGCCAATGCTCGTCACGCTGTTTGGGATGGTGACGGAGGTCAGGCCGCTACAATTTCGAAAAGCATAATTGCCAATGCTCGTCACGCCTTCCTTCAATGTAACACTTTTTATTGTTGTAAGGCCTTGAAATAATTTAGTTGCAGTTTCACAATCAAAAGACACATCCGTAAGATTAGAACATCCCCCAAAAACGGAAGAGCCAATAGAAGTTGGACTACATAAAACCTCAACGGAGGTCAGGCCGCTACAACCATAGAAAGCTTCATAACCAATGCTCGTCACGCTGTTGGGGATAGTGACGGAGGTCAGGCCACTACATCCTTCGAAAGCATAACTGCCAATACTTGTCACGCTGTTGGGGATGGTGACGGAGGTCAGGCTGCTGCAATAATAGAAAGCATAATCGCCAATGCTCGTCACACTATATGAGTTTCCATTATAGGTAACAGACTCTGGGATGATCACATCGCCAGAGTATTCATTGGAATAATAATCATATGAACTGCCCCGATAGCTGACCGCTAACTCGGTATAATTATTAGTCCACACATAATAAATGGTCTTGCCATCAGCATTGGCCACTTCAATACTGTGAGCATTTGCCACCATTGGCAGCAACAGCACCATGAATAATAGTAGTTGTTTCTTCATGATCATATAGTTTTAGTTTGTTATTATAATGGTACAAACATAAAAACGTGAGCAATTTACTTCGCTTACGTTGTTCGAGGTATTGGGGATAACCTTAGTAGCTTAAACGAGTAAATGCCCACGCCGAACGGCGTGAACTATCTACTTCAGTTCTTGCTACTGTTGTCAAATTCCCCAATTATCGAACAACAAGAATCAAAAGTGGACGTTCTGTCTTATGTCCTTTTATATTTCTCTCAGCCCATAGGCATTATCAGTTTTGAGGGTTATACATTTATTTCGTTGTTCATTATTCTTCGAAAGGAACAATCTCATATAGATGCTCCAGAAAATAGTCAATCGCATCACGGAGTTCCGGCAAGTCATTCTTTACAACATCCCAAACAAAGTCAGTATTGATGTCAAAATACCCGTGCGCAATATGGTCACGCATGCCCTTAACAGCCTTCCAAGGAATTTCAGGACGGGACGGAAGCAACTGCTGATGGGTACGTTCATCGATACGCTTAATGCCCTCGCCGATTGCTTCAATCAACATACAATCAGCAGCCAGCGTCTTCATGCCTCCCGGAGATGCCAACAACTCATTCACATCCGTCAAGGATTCGTTCCACAATTCCAGATTGCGGATAGCCTCCCGTATTTGACGGAGTTGGTCTTCAACGACTCTAAGCTGCTGTAAAGATATTGATGCCATCGCGCTCTATCTGTTCTTTAAAGAAAGGTCTAAGATTCTTGTGGTCACATATCAAGTCAACAGGGCACTCCAACAATTCCTCCAAGTATTGGGCAGCCAAGATATAGTTGAAGAACTTCGGCGGCATCGTGACAAAGATATCCACATCGCTCCCCTCATGATGCTCATTGCGAGCCACAGAACCAAACAGGAACATGGAGGTAATTCCGAATCGCTCATGCAACTCGGCTGAATGTTTCCTTATCACATCGATATAATCCTGCGAAGTTCTCATATATGTATTCTTTGCTGCAAAGATAGGAAATAATTTTGAAACAACAAAGAAAAAAGGAGAAATGTTTGGAAATCTCAAATAAAGTTCGTATCTTTGAACACAGAAAGTAAGTCGTGAGAGGACGATGTATATGCGGCGTATGCCTACCGTCATCTTCACCTTCCCTATGAAAGCCACGTCGTATTCCATAATCATCATCCGTTCGAAAGGCTTCTGATTCTTGTTTCCTGGCTTCGTCTTCTTGATAGAAACCTTCTTCGCACCCATCAGATTTCCTTGAGCGGAGACCAAAATTGTCTCACACTTCAAGGAAAAACAGGCTGACACCAATGACAGAGATGACGGCGCCGGCAACAGCCTTCCACGTAATTTTCTCGTGGAAAAGCCAGTAGGACGGCAAGAGTATGATGATGGGGGTCATCGCCATCAGCGTGGAAGCAATGCCCGCACCTGTATATTGCACCGCCATCAGCGAAAAGCCAACGCCTACAAAGGGGCCGAAGACGGTGGTGGCTATGGCGGCGGAGAGACCTTTTCGGTCGTGCAAAGCTTCACGCAAGGGGGCTGTCCCCTCGCGCATATATAATAATAAGGTGAAACCAATGATGCCTGCCACGCAACGATAGAAGTTGGCGCTGAAAGGAATGAGCCACTCGGGCATAGCCATCGAGGAGAGGTCGTAATGGTCCATACCTATCTTGCTCAGCACCAAACCGACGCCCTGACACACGGCTGCACCAATGGCAAAGAGTACACCATTGAGGGGCAGCTTCAATGACAGGCCTCCTCCTAACCCCCTCCAAACGAAGGGGGAACTCCGATGCGCAACACTCCCTTCTCCCTTTGGAGAGGCCCTTCCTATCACAGAAATACCGATGCCCAAGAGTGTCACCAGCATGGCCACAATGCTCATCGGGTGCATCTGCTGACCTAGCGTTATCCATGCCATCAGGGCTGCTGACAGTGGAGCCAGCGTCATGAAAAGCTGCCCGTATCGCGAACCTATGATGATATAGCACTGGAAGAGGCAGTAGTCGCCTACGACGTAACCTACGAGTCCAGACAGCAGCATCCAGGCGACAGCTTCTGATGAACCGACGGTGGGCAACAGAGATTCCGTCACCACCCCAAACAGCACCAGCGAAAACAGCAACGCCAGCGCCATTCGCAGCACATTCAACGTCAGATTGCCCAGCCGTTTCGAGCCAAACTCGCTTAACAGCGCCGTCGCCGTCCACGAGAATGCTACACCAATGGATATTAGTTCGCCTATGTAAGTCATTGTCTAGTTTAGTTATACGTTTTTATTCCCAACACTCTAATTCGTGCTCCAGTTCCGGTATCTTACTGCGATGGAACGTGGGTTCCCTAATGCCTTGCCGCTTCTGACTGCGATAGTCGTCGAGCAGACGGAAGGCGTAACGTCCCAACAGCACAATGGCAAAGAGGTTGCAAGCGGTAAGGAAGGCCATGAAGAAGTCGACGATGTTCCAGACGAGTTCGAAGCTTGCCAGCGCGCCAAACATCACCATCACGCCTGCCGAGAAGATGCGGTAAGCGGTCATCACCTTCGTGTTGGGCGTGATAAAGCGGATATTGGCCTCGCCATAATAGTAGTTGCCAATGATGCTGGAGAAGGCGAAGAGCAGGATGGCAATGGCTATAAACACGGGGCCTGCCGAACCTATCTCAGACAGTAATGCCGACTGCGTCAAGGCAATACCGTTGAGCTCCGGTACGTTATAGAGTCCGCTGACGAGGATGATAAAGGCCGTACACGAACAAACCAAGAGCGTGTCGGTAAAGACACCCAGCGCCTGGATAAGTCCTTGTTTGACGGGGTGAGTCACTGTTGCCGTAGCTGCCACATTAGGTGCACTGCCCTCGCCTGCCTCATTTGAGAACAAGCCTCGCTTCACGCCATACATAATCGTTGTCCCTATACCGCCTCCTGCTATCTGTTCGATACCAAAAGCGTCGAGCACGATGACCTTGAAGACATGAGGCACCAACTCAATATGCATCACGACAACGATGATGGCCAACACCAGATAGCCAATGGCCATAACGGGCACTAACACGCCACAGACCATCGCTATGCGCTGAATGCCGCCAAAGACGATGATGAGTCCCAAGGCTGCCAAAACAATGCCCACCCACAGAGGCGACCATCCGAAGGCTTCCTGCATGGCACCACAGATGGTATTGGCCTGAATGGAGTTGTTGGATAGTCCAAACTGACAAGTAATCAGCACGGCAAACGTTACCGCAAGCCAGCGCTGGTGCAAACCACGTTGGATATAATAGGCAGGACCGCCGATATAAGAATCCTTGTGCTTCTGTTTGAACAGCTGTGCCAGCGTAGACTCCACAAAAGCCGTTGCCGAGCCCACCAAAGCTATCATCCACATCCAGAACACGGCTCCAGGACCACCAATGGCTATGGCCGAAGCAACACCAGCCAGATTGCCCGTACCCACACGTGTTGCTACGCTGACAGCAAAGGCTTGAAATGAAGAGATGCGGCGTTGTTGGGCTTTCATTTCGGTGACATGCGTCTCCAACGAGTCGACTGCCGAATCTGTCAGCACTCGGAACATCTCGCCAATCATTCGGAATTGTACAAAGTGGGTGCGCCATGTAAACCAAAGGCCACAACTCACCAATACGAAGATGAGTACGTAGCCCCATACCGCATCGTTTACCGCTGTTATCAGTTCGTTCAGTTCCATGGATGGTATCAAGACTGGTTCTTGGACGGCTGTTCTGTAATCTTATCTTTCGCTTTCACGCTGCAAAAGTACAGAAAAAAGGTGAGAAAACCAAATAAATCGCTTAGGATTACTGTTCAGGGAACTGTTGATAGATGCGCAGACCGTAGTCGGCACACACTCCGTATGAATGGCCGCGGAGAAGACTACACCGAATACTTGTTTAAGTAACAGGTGGGGGCAGGCGGCAGAAGTGCACAGTAAGTTCGGCGATTTATTGGCAAAGTCACAAAAAGTTTGGTGATTAGCACCTGTTTTTTGAAGATAATTTGTATCTTTGCAGTCACATTTAATAAAATTATGGAAGAATATATTGTTTCAGCGCGAAAATACCGCCCGACGACGTTCGACACCGTCGTAGGACAGCAGGCGTTGACCACCACACTGAAGAATGCCGTCAAGAGCGGAAAGCTGGCGCACGCCTACCTGTTCTGCGGACCGCGTGGTGTGGGCAAGACGACCTGTGCGCGCATCTTTGCCAAAGCCATCAACTGCCTGACGCCCACTGACGAGGGTGAGGCCTGTGGCCACTGCGAAAGCTGTCAGGCCTTCAACGAGCAGCGTTCGTTCAACATCTTCGAGCTTGACGCTGCCTCGAACAACAGCGTGGAGCACATCAAGACGCTGATGGAGCAGACGCGCATTCCGCCACAGGTAGGCAAGTACAAGGTGTTCATCATCGACGAGGTGCACATGCTCTCCACAGCAGCCTTCAACGCCTTCCTGAAGACGTTGGAAGAGCCCCCTGCACATGTCATCTTCATCCTGGCCACGACTGAGAAGCACAAGATTCTGCCCACCATCCTGAGCCGTTGCCAGATTTACGACTTCGAGCGCATGACCGTTC
>JAEEGL014532955.1_pt1 | contig 13495 bp, 11 predicted proteins | sample 9134231 | NCBI WGS metagenome assembly JAEEGL01 (sample SAMN16246548, study PRJNA631951) | gut metagenome | biome: gut microbiome; feature: rumen; material: fiber-attached | host: Bos | place: Iran: Karaj | collected 2018-10
ATCACCAGGGTCGAAGGAGGGCATCAGCTTCAGCTTGAACTGGTTGCGGCGGTGCAGTGAATCAATGCGCGTCCTTTTGCGGGGGCGGCTTTTTTCATCCGAAACCGCGTGGATACGGACAGAATATATCCGGCGCATGCAAGGCTGGACGGTTCAATCCGGCTCCACCGGGACGGGAACCTGATCGCCAGGGTCGAAGGAGGGCATCAGCTTCAGCTTGAACTGGTTGCGGCGGTGCAGAGAATCAATGCGCGCCTTTTTGGCCGCGTCTTCTATCTCCCCCGTGCGGATGTATTTGTCCAGCTCCGCGTAGGTGAAGCCCAGGTTTTCTTCGTCCGTCTTGCCACACAGGCCGTCGATGGGCACCTTGTCTACAAGCGCGTCCGGCAGGCCCAGCGCGCGGCCCAGGCGCTTGACCTCGTCCACCGTCAGATGGGAGCAGGGGCTGAAATCCCCCGCCGCGTCGCCGTAGCGTGTGGAATAGCCCACCCAGTCCTCGGAGAGGTTGCAGGTGTTGGCCACGCGGCCGTTGTGGCTCTGGGCCACGGCGTAGAGCACGGTCATGCGGACGCGGGGCGGTATGTTCGTGGTCGTCTGGGCGGAGGGCTCGAAGGGCAGCGCGCCTTTGAGGCCCTCCACGGCGGCCCGTATGTTGACAGTGTAGCTTTGGATGCCCAGGTGGCGCACAAGCAGTTTGGCCATGTCGATGTCGTGCTGCACACCGTTGGGCATCAGCACGCCGATGACCTTTTCCTTCCCCAGCGCCTCCGCGCACAGGGCAGCCACCACGGAACTGTCCTTGCCGCCGGAGATGCCGACCACCGCGCTGCAGTCCGGGCCGTTTTCGACAAAGAAATCCCGGATCCACTGCACGCAGCGCGCTTTGACCTGTTCCGCATCGAACATGCGCCACTCCTCCTCGTGCCATTTCCGTCGTGCGCCCACAGGGGGCGGGACGGTCAGTTTTAACGAAATAGTCCTCGCGGCGAAAAAACAGACAAACTGTCGATGAAGCACAGCGTGGCAAGAAAGGCAGCAAAGCAAGAAACAGGATTGCAAAAGATGGATCTTGTGCCATCATAAGTGACCGATATTTGCAATCTCAACTGACACAGCACAAAAGCCCGTTCCGGCTTTTGTGGTTGCGGCCTTTATTGACACTCTGAAACAGAGTCTCTTTCCGGGAAAGAGACTCTGTTGAACCGCGGGATCAATACGCCTTGGCGAAGTAGATCAGCTTGTGGGCAGGCTTGCCGCAGCACACACACCTGGCGTCCGGGGCCAGCGCGGACTGATCGAAGGGCATGTTGCGTGTGCTGGCGTTGAGCTTTTCCTTGATCTCGTCCTCGCAGGCGCGGTCTTCGCACCAGGGGGCGAGAACGAAGCCGTCCTGCACGCCCTGTTCCAGCTCTTCCATGTTCGTGGCCTGCCGGATGTGGGACTCCATGAAAGCCCTGGCCTGGGCCAGCATGGTGTCATGGATGGAATCCAGCAGCGCGGCGACGGAGGCTTCGATGCCCTCCAGGGGGAGCTCCTGCTTTTCCAGGGTGTCCCGGCGCATGGCCATGGCGACGCCCTTTTCGATGTCCCGGGGACCGATCTCCAGGCGCACGGGCACGCCCTTCATCTCCCATTCGTTGAACTTCCAGCCGGCGGAATAGGTGTCGCGGTCGTCCAGGAACACCCGGAGGCCGGCCGCCTCCAGCCGCTGCTTCAGCTCGTTGGCCTTGTCCAGCACGCCTTCCTTGTGCTGGGCGATGGGCAGGATCACCACCTGGATGGGCGCGACGCGGGGCGGCAGCTTCAGGCCGCGCTCGTCGCCGTGGGTCATGACGATGGCGCCGATCAGGCGGGTGGAGGTGCCCCAGGAGGTCTCCTGGGCGTACTCCAGCTTGCCCTCCCGGGACAGGAACTGAATGCCGTAGGCCTCGGCGAAGTTGGTGCCGAAATTGTGGGAGGTGCCCGCCTGCAGCGCCTTGCCGTCCTGCATCATGGCCTCGATGGAGTACGTGGCCCGGGCGCCGGCAAACTTTTCCTTGTCCGACTTGCGACCGCAGATGACGGGCATGGCCAGCACGTCCTCCGCCACCTCGCGGTACACGTTCAGCATGGTCAGGGTTTCCTCCTGGGCCTCCTCGGGGGTCTCATGGATGGTGTGGCCCTCCTGCCACCAGAATTCGCTGGTGCGCAGGAAGGGGCGCGTGGTCTTTTCCCAGCGCATGACCGAGCACCACTGGTTGTATTTCATGGGCAGATCCCGCCAGGACTGCACCCACTTGGCGAACATGGTGCAGAAGATGGTCTCCGAAGTGGGGCGCACGGCAAGGCGTTCCTGCAGCACCTCGGTGCCGCCCTGGGTGACCCAGGCCACTTCCGGCGCGAAGCCTTCCACGTGCTCCGCTTCCTTCAGGAGCAGGCTTTCCGGGATCAGCATGGGCATGGCCACGTTCTGATGGCCCGTCGCCTTAAAGCGCTTGTCCATCTCCTGCTGTATGCGTTCCCAGATGCCGTAGCCGTAGGGCTTCATCACCATACAGCCGCGCACCGGCGCGTAATCCACCAAGTCCGTCTTGAGGATCACGTCGGTATACCACTGGGAAAAGTCCTCGCTGCGGGGCGTGATCTGCGCCACAAATTCCTGTTTGTTGTCCTTCTTGCCCATGTTTTTCCCTCCATTGTGTTATGTTCTTTCACGGCGGTTCTCACGGAAGCGGGAGCGCTTCTCTCAATGAAAAAGCTCCGTCCAACGCATGGACGAAGCCTCGCTTCGCGGTACCACCTTGCTTGGCGCGTTCGCGCCATCTCGCGGCCCTGTAACGGGGGCTATCCGGCGGAGTTTCGGCACAGGCCGCGTTCCTCCGCGCATTTGGAAGCCGGGAGCGGCCCCACACGCGGCGCGCCTTTCAGCCATGGGCGCGGTCTCTGGACGCGTGGGCAGGGGCGGCGTTTCTTCCGCGTCATGCACAACTGGGATTATTGTAGCCCCATAGCGGGGAATATGCAAGTAAATTTTTCGCGTTCAGGCTGCCGGACCGGGGTTCAGCGGCAGCGGAGCGCCGTTCAGGACGGCGGATACCAGGGTTTCGCCGCGATATTGGAGCTTCAGGGAGAAAAACGGGGCGTCTTCCCGCAAAAGGCGCAGGAAGATCCTGTCGCCTTCCCACATGGTGAGGCGGAAGAGCTCGTCTCGGTCGATCCACTCCAGCACGCCCTCGTCGCACTCCCTGAGTTCGCCCAGGAAGCCGTCCGCGGTGAACAGGAACATGTATTCCGCGGGCCACACGTCCGAGACGAAGGTGACGATCCCCCGCAGCGCGAAGGAGGTGAGCGTCAGCCCGGTTTCCTCTTTGGCTTCCCGCAGCACGCACTCCTCCGGGCTCTCCCCCGCCTCGAACTTGCCGCCCACGCCGATCCACTTGTCGCGGTTCTCGTCGTTTTCCTTCTTCACCCGGTGGAGCATCAGGTATTTTCCGTCCTGCTCGATATAGCAAAGCGTGGTGTTCTTCATGCAGCCTCCCGCGCAGGATCAGTTGGCGGCCTGGCGCCTGCTCAGCCATTCATCCCGTGTGATGGCGTTGGTCTCGTCCTCCTCCACGGTGCCGAAATGGGTCTCGAACGTGCCATAGGCGACGTGGCGGAAGCCGCACTTCTCCTGCACCCGGGCGGACCGCTTGTTGGAGAGGAAGTGCGCGCACAGCACGGCGTCCAGTTTCTGATCCTCAAACAGCCAGCGCAGGACCTCTTCCACGGCCTCGGGCATCAGGCCCCGACCCCAGCAGTCCTTGGAAAGCACGAAGCCCAGCATGCGGCAGCGCAGCGCGGCGAATTGGGGAAATTGCTCCTCCCTGTAACGCTCCACACCCAGGGAGCCGATGACCTTGCCCTGGTATTCCAGGGCGAAGGTCTTTTTGCCGTCTATGAATCTCTCCAGGATCGCCCGGGACTCTTCCCGGCTCTTGTGGGGAACCCATCCGGCCATCTGGCCGACGCCGTCCACGGAGGCGTACCGGTAGAAGTCCTCCAGATCGGAAAGCCGCCATGGGCGCAGGATGAGGCGTTTCGTCCTCAAAACCACGCCGGTGATGTCGATTTCCGCGTTCATGCCGCATTCTCCCTTCCCGCAGCGCCGGGGTGAAAGCCTCAACGGTTCCCGGAGGCCTTTTTCTGGTCGTACTCCACCCAGCTGTTGTAATAGCGGGCGACGTTCGCCTGGTGCTCCGCCTGGGTGCGGGCAAACACGAGCTCGCCGGAAGTCGCCTCCGCGGTGCAGTAATACATGTAGCCGCCGTTGATATACTCCAGGTCGGGATACAGCGCCGCCTCAATGGCCGCCTTCGAGGGATTGCAGATGGGGCCGACGGGCAGGCCGTTCTTCTGGTAGGTGTTGTAGCCGTTCACGGCCTGCAGCAGGTTCTGGGCCACCACAAGGGAATCATTGCCCGTGAGGTAAGTAGCCGTGGGATCAGCCTCCAGCCGCCAGCCATTGTTCAGGCGGTTGTGCAGCACGGCGGAAACCTTGGCGTAATCGGAGGTCTTGCCGGCTTCCTTTTCCACGATGGAGGCCAGGATGATGGTCTCGTCGATGCTGAGGTTGGATTCATAGCGTTCCACCTCGGTGTAGTTGCCCTCGTCGTCCGCCACAAACTGGCTGGTGTCCGAATAGAACACGGCGTCCACGACGTTGTTGTTCTGGCTGAGCAGCTTGCGGATGACGTCCGCGCCGGAAGCCGAGCGGAAGATGCGGTAGGTGTCCGGCGCGAGGTAGCCCTCCAGCGCGTAGCGCCGGCCCGCCAGCACGCCCTCGGTGCGGGCCTCGCTGAGCACATAGGAGGAGCTGGCGAAGGAATCGATGTCGTTGCAGAGCTGCAGGAACACGTCGCGGTCCTTGATGACGCCCTCCTTCAGCAGATAGTCCGCGATGTTTTCGCAGGTCCAGCCGGGAATAATGGTGATGGTTCGCTCGCTGGTCTGGCTGCCGGAGGACAGTTCGGCGATGATCTCGTTCACGCCCATGGACGGGGACAGGGAAAACGTTCCGTAGCTGATGGAATTGGTCAGGCCGCGGTAGGTGACCAGATATTTGAACACGGAGGCATTGCGGAGCAGGTGTTCTTCCACCAGCTTTTCCGAGATCCTGGTGATGGAGGAACCGGATTCGATGGTGAAATCCACGTACTGGGTGCTCTCCGGCGCTACGGGCATCAGGAATTCCTCGTATATCTTGTCATATACCAGCGTCACAATCCCGACCACCACGAGCAGGCTGCAAAAGAACACCAGCACGGGCCGCAGGACCTTCCACAGCCACGCATACCAGAACACGCCGTACTCGCGGTCCTGGTGCAGCGTCTCCATGCTGTAATGCTGGGTCTCGACCTGCTGCGCCCCGCGCCCGTTTTTCCCGTTTTTCCCTCTGTTGCTTGCCATGTGTCCCTCCCGGATTATCGGCTCAGTCGTGGGCCAGCATGTCCAGATTGACCCCCGCTACGTCCGCAAGGATCTTGAAGATATCCGAAAGCATCCGCTGGAAGCGGAATTCCGCCAACAGATACTGGCTGACGTCATTGTTGAACTGGAGCAGCGTGCCGATCTGCTGGAGGCGCTGCATGTCCTCCTCCGGCGGACGTTCCCCGGAGGCGAGCTTTGCCTGCATTCTGAACTGCAGGCGCTTGTATTCGTCCAGCAGCGCCTTGTTGGTGTCGTCCTCATAGGCGACTTCTTTCAGCCGCATGTACTCCTTGTATTCCTCGCTGTCCTTCAGGCACGCGGCCAGCTCGTGGGCCTTGTCGTATGGGTTCATATTTATCCTCCCTGATTTTGGACGCAAACTTTCCGTCCCGGGTTCCTCAGACCTCCACGATGATGGGCAGGATCATGGGATTGCGCTTGATGGTATCGAAGATATAGCGCTGCACGGACTCCCGGACGTCGCTTTTGACCCGGCCCCAGTCGGAGGAATCGATGGGCCCGAAGGCCTCGATGGCCCGCAGGGCCGCGCCCCGGGCGCCCTCCACCAGCTCGTCCGCCTCGTGCATATACACCAGGCCGCGGCTGATGATGTCGGGGCCGGACACGACGCTGCCCAGCTCGTGATCCACGCCCATGACGACGATCAGCAGGCCGTCCTCGGACAGGTGCTTCCGGTCCTTGAGCACCACGGCGCCAACGTCGCCGATGCCCAGACCGTCGATGAGCACGCTGCCGCTGGGCACGCTGCCGCCGAAGCCCATGGCGTTTTCGTCGATCTCGATGACCTCGCCCAGTTCGGGGATGAGCACGTTTTCCTCCGGCATGCGCATGGACTTCGCCAGGTTCGCATGGTGGTTCAGGTGCCTGTACTCGCCGTGGACTGGGATGAAGAATTTCGGCTTCACCAGCGCGTGGATCAGCTTGAGCTCCTCCTGGCAGGCGTGGCCGGAGGCGTGCACCTCTGCCAGCGCCTCGTAGATCACGTTCGCGCCCGTCTGCATCAGCTGGTTGATGACCCGGGACACGCTCTTTTCGTTGCCCGGGATGGGCGTGGAGGAGATGATGACCGTATCGCTGGAGCGGATCTCCATCTTCCGGTGCTCGGCGAAGGCCATGCGGGAAAGCCCGCTCATGGGCTCGCCCTGGCTGCCCGTGGTGATGACGGTGATCTCCCGGTCGGCGTAGCGGTCCAGGCAGTCCTGGGTGATCAACGTGCCCTCCGGAATCTTCATCTCCCCGATCTGCATGGCCACGTTGGCGACATTCACCATGCTTCTGCCCACGAGACACACCTTGCGCTTATGGCGCGCGGAGGCTTCCACCACCGACTGGATCCGGTGCACGTTGCTGGCGAACATGGCGATGATGACGCGCCCGGAAGCCTTGCCGATCAGGTCGTCGATGGTCTCCGCCACGCGGCGCTCTGAGATGGTGTATCCGGGGCGCTCCACGTTGGTGGAATCCGCCAGCAGCGCCAGCACGCCCTCCTTGCCCAGCGCCGCGAAGCGGCCCAGGTCGATCAGCTCGCCGTCGATTGGGGTGTAGTCCACCTTGAAGTCGCCGGTGTGCACCACCGTTCCTACGGGGGTGTGGATCGCCAGCGCGCAGGCCCCGGCGATGGAATGGCTCACCTTGATGAATTCCACCCGGAACGCGCCCAAGCTGACGCTGTCGCCCGGCTCCACCACGTTCAGAGGCACGACGCCGGTGAGGCGGCGCTCCTTGAGCTTGTGCTCCACCAGCGCCAAGGTCAGCCGCGTGGCATATACCGGCGCGGGCAGGTCGTTCAGGATATAGGGCGCGGCTCCGATGTGGTCCTCGTGGCCGTGGGTAATCACGTAGCCCCGCAGCTTATGGCGGTTCTGCTGGAGGTATTCCGTGCTGGGGATCACCAGGTCCACCCCGGGCATGTCGTCCTGTGGGAAAATGGAGCCGATGTCCACCACGATCATGTCGTTCTGATATTCGTATACGGTGAGATTTTTGCCGATCTCACCGATGCCGCCCAACGGAATGATGCGCAGCTTTGCTTTTCTGATATGATTGTTCTTTGAGCTCACGTCGAATTCTTTTCCTCCCTATGCTTCAGGTTTGGGTATTGTATCCTTTTCCACGCCGCGCGACGGCGGACGTGGCAAAACATCGTAATCCCGGGGCGTGGTGAACGGCCCCGCACTCATTATAGCACAGATGCCGGCGAATGGACAGGGCAGCCATGATTTTAACCGGCCCGCCATCATTCCGGACAAATGGCCTCGTCCTTGGCTACTCCTTCACATCCAGCAGCTGTTTCAGCACCTGCTTTAGCACGGCCTTCGCTCCGCTTCCCGCGGCGGCTCCCACACAGCCCGGGCAGCCGTCCTCGCAGGGGCAGGCCTCCAGCATGTCCAGCGCGCGGGCGAACAGCTCCGTATCCATGTCGTACACCTTGTCCGAGAGGCCGATGCCGCCGGGAATGTTGTCGTACAGGTATACCGTGGGCTTGTCCGTATAGGGATCGCGGGTGTGGTACACCACGTGGATGTCCTGGGGGGCGCACATCAGGTGCATGGGCGCTATGTGCCGAAGCAGGTGCGCCAGGCCGACCATGGCGCCCTGCAGGGTTTCCCGGTCATACTTCCCGTCCAGGCCGTCCGGCAGCGTCCACCAGCAGGCGGTAGTCTGCATTTCCAATTCCGGCAGCGTCACAGGGCCCCAGCCCAGGCTTTCGTGTGTGTCGAAGCGGAACTTTTTGAACATGGTGACGATGGACGAGGCCAGCACCTCGCCCCGCGCCCGGGTCATGAGCCCAGCAGGTTCGGATTCGAATTCGTCCAGCACCTTCAGGCTGGTGGTCAGGTCGGCGTCGGTGTAGTAGCCCACCTCTACCTTGCGGACGTACGCCTTCTTGTCGTCGAAGTCCAGCTGCTCCACCTGGAACTGGCTGCCCTCGTGCATGTAGATGGCGTACTGGTGCAGCAGCATGGGCACAGTGAAGCGGTCCATCTCCCCGATCACCTTGTGGCGCTTGGGGTCCGTGATGTCCACGATGAGGAAGTTCTGGTCGGATGCGCTGCGCAGGTTGATGCCCGCCTGGGGAAATTCCTCCGCCATCCAGTAATAGCGCCCCCCGACCAGCCGCAGGATGGACTGATCCTTGAGGTAATTCAGGTATTCGGCGGTGTCCGGCAGGCCGCCGAAGGCTTCGCCCTCCTCAAAGGGCAGCTCGTAGGCCGCGCACTTGATGTGGTTCAGCAGGATATACAGGTTGTCCGGATTGATCAGCGCCTCCTCCGGCGACTGGCCGAAGAAGTAGTCCGGGTGGTTGATGATATACTGGTCCAGGGGACCGGAATCCGCCACGACGATGAGCAGCGACACGCTGCCCCGCCGACCTGCGCGGCCCGCCTGCTGCCAGGTACTGGCGATGGTGCCCGGATAGCCGCACAGCACGCAGGCGTCCAATTGGCCGATGTCGATGCCCAGCTCCAGGGCGTTGGTGGAGACCACGGTCATGACGTTGCCGGCCCGGAGCTCGCGCTCGATCTCCCGCCGGTGGGTCGGAAGGTAGCCGCCCCGGTAGCCACGCACCTTGCCGGCGTTGCCCAGGGGATCGCGCACCATGTCCTTGAGATAGCGGGTGAGCACCTCCACCGCGAGGCGGGAGCGCCCGAACACGATGCTCTGGATGCCGTTGTTCAGCAGGCTGGCGGCGATATTCCGGGTCTCCTTCACAGCGTCCTCGCGGATGCCCAGCTGGCGGTTGATCACGGGCGGGTTGTAGAAGATCACGTGGCGCTCGCCGGCGGGGGCTCCGTTTTTGTCGATCAGCTCCATCCTGCGGCCGGTCATCATCTCCGCCAGTTCCCGGGGATTGCGGATGGTGGCGGAACAGCAGATGAACGTGGGATGCGCGCCGTAAAACGCGCAGATGCGCAGCAGGCGGCGGATCACGTTGGCCAGGTTGGAGCCGAACACTCCGCGGTAGGCGTGGATCTCGTCGATGACGACATAGCGCAGGTTTTCAAACAGCTTGACCCAGCGGGCGTGGTGCGGCAGGATGCCCTGGTGGAGCATATCAGGATTGGTCACCACCACGTGGCCCGCCTGGCGTATGGCCGTGCGCGCCGCGGCGGGGGTATCCCCGTCGTAGGTGTACGCCTTGATCTCCGCGCCCATGGCCTCGATCATGGAATACAGCTCGGATACCTGGTCCGCCGACAGCGCCTTCGTGGGGAACAGGTACAGCGCCCGGGCAGACGGATCGTTCAGGATGGCGTTCAGCACCGGCAGATTGTAGCACATGGTCTTGCCGGAAGCCGTGGGCGTGACCACCACGAAGTCCTTCCCCGCCAGGGCGGCCTCCACGGCCTGGGCCTGATGGGTATACAGCCGCTCGATGCCCCGCCGGCGCAGCACATCGCACACGCGGGGATCCAGCGCCGCCGGGAAATCTGCGTAGCTGGCCTCCCTGGCGGGCTCGACGTGCCAGGTGGTGACGCCCTTCATGAAGGTGGGACTGTTTTTCAGCTTTTCCAGGTATTCCGCAACCGTCATGGCAATTCTCCTCAGACGATGACGACCTCCGCGTTCTCCACCGCTTCCGCCACCAGCGCCTCCACGTCCAGCTTTCCTTCCGCGTCCGGCATGGTGGAGAGCCGGGGGCGCGTCACGGGATGCCGGGGCGTGAACACCGTGCAGCAGTCCTCGTAGGGCAGTATGGAGGTCTCGTAGGTACCGATTTTCTCGGCCTTTTCGATGATTTCGATCTTGTCCAGCCCGATGAGCGGGCGGAACACGGGCATGGACACCACGGCGTCCGTGCAGCCGATGGCGTCCATGGTCTGGCTGGCCACCTGGCCCAGGCTCTCGCCGGTGATCAGCGCCTGGGCGCCGAACTCCCGGGCGATCCTCTCCGCGATGCGCATCATGAAACGGCGGGTGATGAGCGTACCCAGTCCCTCGGGGCACTTTTCATGAATCTCCAGCTGCACCTTGGTAAAGGGCACCAGGTACACCTTCATGCCGCCGCCGTATTCCCCCAGGATCCTCGCCAGGGACAGCACCTTGTCCCGGGCAAGTTCGCCGGTATAGGGCGGGCTCTGGAAGTGGATGGCGCAGGTGCGCACGCCGCGCTTCATCAGCTCATAGCCGGCCACCGGGGAATCGATGCCGCCGGAGAGCAGCAGCGCCGCCTTGCCGCCCGTGCCCATGGGCATGCCGCCCACGGCGCGGATCTCCTCGACGCACACGTAGGCCGCCTGCTCGCGGATCTCTACGTGCAGCTTGTGCTGGGGCTTGTGGACGTCCACCCTCAGATTGGGGTTGTTATCCAGGATGCGGCCGCCGATTTCCTCGTTCATGTACTGGCTGGTGACGGGGAACTTCTTGTCCGAGCGGCGGGCGAACACCTTGAAGGTGCCGCTGTAATCCCGCATCATGTCCACGCAGGCCGCGGCGATGGGCTCGAAATCCTTTTCGATCTCCAGCGCGGGGCTGACGGAATACACGCCGAACACGCGGCTCACACGGCGGGCGCATTCGTCCATGTCCTCCACGCCGGCCACGTAGATGCGGGAATCGCTGAGCCACACGCGGCCATTCATGTCCTTAACGGCGCGCTTCACGTTTTCCGTGAGCATTCTCAGAAAGTACGGGCGGTTCAGGCCCTTCAGATGGACCTCGCCGAACCGCACCAGCAGCACCTTTTCCATAACCGTCTATCTCCTTTGGAACCGCTTCAGCCGGCCGTAGCACATTCCCACGGCCGCGGCGGCGTATTCGATCTCTTCCATCGTCGTGTGGGGCGAAAGGCTGAACCGCAGCGCCCACTCCGCCACAGCGGGGCGGACGCCCATGGCGGTGAGCACCGAGCTCACCTTCAGCTTCTTCGAAGAACAAGCTGAGCCGGTGGATACGTACACGCCCTCCGCCTCCAGCGCGTGCAGCATCACCTCGCCCCGCACGCCGGGAAAGCCCAGGTTCACAATGTGCGGGGCGGCGTTTTCAGGATCGGGACCGTTGACCAACAGCTCCGGCACGGCCCGGCGGCACAGCTCCACCAGGCGGAGTTTTTTGGCCATCAACTCCCCGCGCCAGGCGAAATCGCCGTCCAACGCCAGGATGGCCGCCCCGAAACCGGCAATGCCCGGGGTGTTCTCCGTACCGGAGCGCATACCGCTCTCCTGTCCGCCGCCGATCTGCCGGGGCGCGAGCCGCACGCCCTTGCGCACCACCAGCGCGCCGACGCCCTTCGGGGCGTGGATCTTGTGGCCGCTGACGGTGTACATATCAGCCCACTTCATATCGAAGGGCGCCCGCAGGAAGCCCTGCACGCCGTCCACGTGCACCAGCGCCCGGCCATTCACGGTACGGTACAGCTTTTGGGCGTCCAGCAGCGCGCCGGTTTCGTTGTTCACCTGCATGCAGCTCACCAGACTGGCGCCGTCCGAGAGCGCGCGTTCCAGGGCGTCATAATCCAGCTCGCCGCGTTCGTTCACGCCGATCACGCGCACCTCGTGGCCCTGCTTTTCAAGCCGCAGGAACGCCTCGGCCACAGAGGGATGCTCCACGGCCGAGAGCGCCACAAGCTGCCTGCCGCGCATGCGCTCCACGCTGCCCAGGATGGCCAGGTTGTTGGCCTCGGTGCCGCCGGAGGTGAAGAACGCGTCGCAGTCGCCGCCGTGTACGGCCCGCAAAAGCACCTGCCGCGCATCCCGCACATGGCGCATGGCCTCCACAGCCGGACCATACACAGAGGAGGGATTGTAAAATCCCTCCCGCATACATGCCGTCATGGCTTCTATGGCAGATTCACAGGGGCGCGTCGTCGCGCTGTTGTCAAGATACGCTTCCATACAGCCTCTCGGTGCTTTCATCCGTCCATACGCCGCGCTGGAGGTAGCTGCTCTTGGAACGGATCATGTTGATCATATCCTCGTGCAGCTCCAGCACGATCATGTGCTTGATGTTATTCTTCTGAAAATAGAAGAAGTACAGGTTCGCGTCGCGGTTCACGAACCAGTTGTGCACCTTGATGCCAGGCTCGTTCAGCGTCCTGTTGAACGCCTGGGTGCCCACCGGGCCGCAGCGGATGACGTCCTTCATCTGCAGCGCGGTGAGGTATTTCCTGCGCTTGTTGTTCAGCACCTGGCTGACGTCCAGGTTGCCGTTGGTGAAGGTGTAGTCGTATTCTATGCGCAGGTAGTCCGCCTTGCGCCAGATCAGGAACGCCAGGCCGCCAAAGGCCAGCACGATGATGATCGGCTGCCAGTTGAACACGATGCGGCCTTCTTCATTCTGCCCAATAATGCCGTACACGGAAAACAGGGCGATGACGCCGAACGCCACCACGAACACCCAGCTGAGATAGTACAGAAAGGAATAAACGCCCTGCTTCTTTTTTCGCGCTACCTGCTCCAAAAAGTCGTCCATGGGACACCTCCGTCATTCGTCGTATGTGCATTGTTTATGCGGCCTCGCGGCGGGAATTCGCCGATGGCCAGGTATATCGCAGTACCGGCGGACATGGCAGGATATGAAGATGGCAGGGCCGCTCAGCCAATGCCAACCACTATCCTAATTATACCCCGACTGTCGGCGCGCCGCGCAATTCGCTCCGCTCTTTCGCAAGCCGACCCGGAAAACCTCCGGTTTTCCTAATCTATATTATACCACAGCTTTTCAAATTGTCGATACCCGCGGGAAAAATTCACGGAAACGGTGCATATGGAGCGTACTGCCCTTTGGGGATGCTCATGCGCAGGTTTCTCCAGGCTTATTCCGCCGTTGAACGCATATCTTCCCACTCCCGGCGCGTGATGGCGTACACGCAATAAACGATGCCGTCGCGGTCCGGGTATTCCTTCAGCCTCTTCATGCCGTTCGCGGCGGCGGTGGACCAGGAGGCGACGTTGGCACGGTTCATGTAGGAGTACAGCGCGTCATATTCGGTATTCCGGAACGCCCAGTCCCGCACAGCCCGGGCCGCTTCCTTGGCGTAGCCCTGCCGCCAGTGCCTTTTGTTGACGTGGTATCCGATCTCCGG
>JAEEGL014713739.1_pt1 | contig 13495 bp, 10 predicted proteins | sample 9134231 | NCBI WGS metagenome assembly JAEEGL01 (sample SAMN16246548, study PRJNA631951) | gut metagenome | biome: gut microbiome; feature: rumen; material: fiber-attached | host: Bos | place: Iran: Karaj | collected 2018-10
ACCAGTCGCCGGAGATCAGGGTCGTGAAAGGGTTTCGGTCGGCAAACAGGCTGTTTTTGACGCGCGCGCGCCATACGCCGCCGCCTTCGCTGATCCAGCCTTTCAGCGGCTCGGCGCCCGTGATCACGGCTTTTCCCTTTTCGCGTGCGCGGTAGACGATGCGCGCGTCGGGCGTGCCCGCGTTGGCCGGGCTGACCCATTCGCGGTAGACGCCCGGCATCACGATCACCTCATCCCCGGGCCGCGCGACTGCCGCGGCCTCCGAGATCGTCCGGAATGGACGGCTTTCGCTCCCGTCGCCGGACGCGGCGGCATGGGTATCTACATAATAGAGCATAATGAAGCCTCCTGTTTTTTTCTTCAGTATAGCGCATAAGTCTTCCCCCTGCAAGAGCCGGGACGCGGAAAAAACCCTTTTGCCGGAACACGAGGAAAAAAGAAGAAGGAAATCATTGAATCGCGGCGCGCGGTCTGCTATAATCTAGATGAAATAATAATATAGATAAGAGGGAGCTTTATGGATCATTTAAAAGAAAAGCCGGACGTACCGATGAAACCGATCAGCAGCGTCTACATCAGCACGGGAAACGGCAAGCTGCGCCCGATCCTGATGCGCGGCTTTGAGGCGCTGGGCGGCATCGAAAAGATCGTCAAGCCGGGGCAGAGCGTCTTCATCAAGATCAACCTCGTGGAGGGCCACGAGGCCATCACCGGCGGCATCACGGACGTGCATCTGTGCGAGACCGTGATCGAGCTTTTGAAGGAATACTGCCATCCCGGCCGCATCACGGTCGGCGAACAGACGAATACCGGCGAGCTGACCAAGAAGACCTTCGAACGGAACGGCTATACCGCGATGTGCGCGCGGCAGAAAGTCGAGCTCATCGACTTCGAGGACGGGGAATACGTCCCCGTGCCGATCGAAAACGCGCTGTACGCAAACGTCGTGCCCTTCCCGAAGGCCATTCTGGACGCGGACGTCTTCATCACGCTTCCGCTTCTGAAAAACCACGACACGGTCTGCATCACCGGCGCGCTGAAAAACAGCTTCGGCTGCATCCCCCATGCGATGCGCCGCCAGACGCACCGGGACACCGCCATCGAACAGTGCATCGTCGATCTTTCCCGCGTCCGTATCCCCGATTTCGCCATCATCGACGGCCGCATCGGCATGGAAGGCATCGCGGGCGGCTCGCATTTCGATCATCCGCGCTACGCCAACCGCATCATCATGGGCGCGGATCCGGTCGCGGTGGACACCGTATGCGCGCACGTCATGGTCCAGAATCCGCGCGTACGCTATCTGCAGTGGGCGGACCAGTACGGCCTCGGAAACTGCAACCTCGACTATATCGACATCTACGGCATGCCTCTGGAGGAAGCCAAGGTCCCGTTCATGACGCCGGGCGAGGAGCACGAGGAGCGCACGGACGGCAAGCTGCATCTGATCGACCTGCATTCCTGCTCCTTCTGCCGCGCCGTCGCGCAGGGCGCGCTGCACCGCTTCACGGCGACCAGCGTCGCCAATCCCGTGGACATCGTCTACGGCCCCTATGACTGGGACGTGCCGAAGGACCGCGCTGAGCGCTGCATCCTGCTGGGCGACTGCATACAGGAGCGCTACCGCAGTCTCGGCACATGGATCCCCGGCTGCCCGATGCACTACGACGAGTTCATCGACACGCTGCAGAACATGGACATCCTGTGCTCCAAGTGCGCTTCGCTCGTGACCGAGTTCGTCGCGCGCCACACGGAAAACGAGCTTGCGTTCCTGCGCATCCTCGCGTCCGGAAAGACGGTCTACCGCGGGAGAGACAACAAGGCGGACAGCCTCGACAGCGCGCTGATCATCGGCGACTGCGAGAGGAATTACATGTGGAACCAGGAATACCGCGCGGAGGCCGAGCTTGCCGCGCGCGGCCTGAGCGACAAGTATTCGCCGGACGATTTCGTCTATTTCATCCCCGGCTGCGACATCACGCTCGAGGACGTCGAAAAGGGCTATGAGACGCTCAAGGCGCGCAGGCCCGTGCTGGACTGACGATAAAAAACGGAGGAGATCTTTATGATAAAATATGACGGCGTGGACCTTGACTTTGCGATCGCGGGAAAGACCGCGGTCATCACCGGCGGTGCGGCCGGCATCGGCTTTGCGGCGGCGCAGTTTTTCCATGCGAAGGGCGTCAATCTCGTGCTTGCGGACATGAATCCGGAGGTCGACAAGCTGGCTGGATCCATCGGCAAAAACGCCATAGGCGTACCCGGCGACGTGTGCGACCGGGCTTATCCCGCCCGCGTCATCGAGGCCGGCGTCAAAGCCTTCGGGCAGATCGACATCCTGATCAACTGCGCGGGCATCGTCGCGCTCGACGACGCGGAAAACATCAGCGAGGATTACTGGAACCGCACGATCGACATCAATCTGTCCGGCTCCTTCTTCATGGCGCAGGCTGTCGGGAAATACATGATCGACAACGGCATCCCCGGCGCCATCGTCAATATGGCGTCGCAGGGCGGCGTGATCGGTCTGGACAACCATGTGGCCTACTGCGCGAGCAAGGGCGGCATCATCGCCATGACGCGCGTGCTGGCGATGGAATGGGGACAGTACGGCATCCGCGTCAACTGCGTCTCCCCCACCGTGGTGCTGACGGCGCTCGGCCACAAGGCGTGGGACGGCCCGGTCGGCGACGCGTTCAAGAAGGAACTGCCGTCCGAGCGTTTCGCCGAACCGGAGGAGATCGCCGCGACGATCGCCTTCCTGTGCAGCAAAAACGCCGCCATGATCACAGGACATAACCTCGTCATCGACGGCGGCTTCACGATCAAATAAAGAAGGATAAAGCTGAAGCGGCGCGCAGGTGAAAAACCTGCGCGCCGTACTTTTTTATTTCATGCACATTTCTTTGTCTCCGGGAAGCGGTTTGAGCTTTGCCGAAGGCAGGGACTGATACCAGTACGCGACCGAGGTATAGTCGTCGTAGCGCGGGCCGGTCCAGCCGAGATTGTCGATCGTCATGCGAAACGCCGTCTCAAAGTGGATCGGATCCGGGACATGGAAGCGGTAGAGCAGGAATCTCTGCTGTCCGTTGTAGAATTCCCGGTTATCGCCGAGGATCGCATAGAGACCGCTGTAATGCGCGCTGAAGGTCTGGTACTGCTTGATATAGATATCGTTCCCGAAACCGTAGGAGCCGGTGAAATAATCCTCCGTGCCGGTATAGTGGATCGAAGGATAGACGTCGTCGTCGATGTACATCCTCGCCTCGCCCTCGACCCAGCAGGTGTTGTTCCCGTTCATCCCCGCCGCGAGCGTCACGCCGAGAAACTGTCCCTTTCCCTCTATGCCGTCGATGATCGTATAGCTGCGGCCCTTCACGACCGGATGTTCCTGCCGGTAAGACGCGTGGAAATAGGCGATGTTCTCCGGAAGCTCTTTTGTGCAGCCGGTGATGATATAGTAGAGGTTCTGATCCTTTTCGCCGCGGTTCTCCATCGTGATCCGGCAGTGCCTGAGAAACGGCATCTCGAAGAAGCAGTTGAAGCCCCGCCCGGGCGCGACGAGCATGACCGCGGAATTGAGGACCGGATAGCGGCCGTCCCGGTCGACGAAGTTCTCGTCGTAGGCGCAGCCGAAGAACGCGGAGAGCGGCGCTTCGACGCTGGGGTATTCCTGCCCGTCCCAGTACATGCGCAGGATGAAGCTGCGGCCGACATAGCCCGTGAACCACATGTTCTGGATCATGCCGGGCCCTTCGACGTCCGCAAGCGTCACGGTCTGGCCCGCCGGAATCGTCACGGTCGGCGAAAGCTTCGTGCAGTCCCCGCCGCGCGAGCCGCCGCCGCGGGTACCGGTGGGATTTTCCGCCGAAAAAGCAAAGGTCTGCTCGTCTGACAAAAGCGCATACGGTTTCATGGAGCACCTCCGAATACCGATTTCATTGTGCTGACCATTATACTGCCTTTTTCGGCAGGATTCAATCTTTTTCTTTCAAAAAAGCGCCTCCGGGTTTTTCTTTCCGGAAGCGCTCTTTTCCTTTTGCCGTTTATCCTTCCTGCGCGTCATACGTCCAGCCGTGCTCTGCGTGGTAGATCATGAGCCTCGTCATGCCGCCGTCGATGCACAGATTCTCGCCGGTGATGAAGCCCGCCTGCTCGGAGCACAGAAACAGCGCCGCCTGCGCGATGTCCTCCGGCTTGCCGACGCGGCCGACCGGCTGCTGCAGCGCGTCCGGGCCGGTGATATCGGAGCCCGTCGTATCGATCCATCCGGGGGAGATGCTGTTGACGCGCGCGATCCCCGCGAGACTGACCGCCATGGCGTGCGTCAGCGCCGCGATGCCGCCCTTGGCGGCGGTATAGCTCTCGGTCTGCGGCTGGCTCATCCGGTCGCGGGAGGAAGCCATATTGATCACGCAGGCGCCCGGCGCGAAATACGGAGTAAAGAGCTTTGTCAGATAAAACGGCGCGGTCACGCCGACGGTCAGCGCGCGCGTGAAATCCTCCCATGTGCACGCGCCGATCCCCTTCATAAGCGGAAGCGCGTTGTTGACAAGGTAATCCACATGCCCGCTTTTCGCGATCACGTCCTGCGCGAAGCGCTCAAGCGCCGCTTTGTCGCCCACGTCGCCGACGAACCAGTCGCCGGGCTGTATGTCTATGATGTGCACGTCTGCGCCTTCCGCGCGGAAAGCCCCTGCGATCGCCTTTCCGATCCCCTGCGCGCCGCCGGTGACGACGGCGACCTTGTTTTCAAAGCGCATGCTGTTTCCCTCCACTTAAAAGCATCTTGTCTTCCGGTCTTTTCTGCACTGTTCCACGTTTCCGCAGCGGTAGCACAGCTCATTGTCGCAGATCCCGTCGTTTTCGAAGCAGGACAGGATGTTGCCGACCGTGGTCTGCGCGATATTGGCAAGCGCCTCCTCCGTCAGGAACGCCTGATGCGAGGTGACGATGACGTTTGGCATGGAGATCAGGCGCGAGAGCAGATCGTCGTCCAGGATATGCCCGGAGCGGTCCTCGAAGAAGACGTCCGCCTCCTCCTCGTATACGTCCAGACACGCCGCGCCGATCTTTCGGGCCTTGATGCCCTCGAGCAGTGCCTCCGCGTCGATCAGACCGCCGCGCGAGGTGTTGACGATCACGACGCCCTTTTTCATCCGGTCAATGGCCCGCGCGTCGATCATGTGCCGGTTTTCCTCCGTCAAAGGACAGTGCAGGGAGATGATGTCGCTTCTTTCCAGAAGCTCGTCGAGCGCCGCATAGTCTATCCCGCTCCCTTCGGCCGGGTACGGGTCGTACGCGATCACATGCATGCCGAAGCCGCGGCAGATGTCGATGAAGATGCGCCCGATCTTCCCGGTGCCGACGACGCCGACGGTCTTTCCGTGGAAATCGAAGCCCGTCAGCCCGCTCAGGGAGAAATTGAACTCCCGCGTGCGGTTGTACGCCTTGTGGATGCGCCGCACCGAGGTCAGAAGCAGCGCGATCGCGTGCTCCGCCACGGCGTACGGAGAGTAGGCCGGGACATGCACCACATGGATCTTCCCGTACGCGGCGCGCACGTCCACGTTGTTGTACCCCGCCGAGCGCAGGGCGATCAGCTTCACGCCGCAGGCATACAGCTTGTCGATGACCGCCGCGTTCACCGTATCGTTGACGAACACGCATACGGCCTCGCAGCCCTCGGCAAGCGCCGCGGTATCCTCGTTCAGCTTCGTCTCGAGAAAGCGGAACTCGATCCCGCGTTCCTTTCCGTAAAATTCAAAAGAAGGCTTGTCGTAAGCCTTCGTATCATAAAATGCGACCTTCATCCGCGTCCCTCCGAAAAGCCGCGCTTCCGCGCGCGGCGTATGTTCCGAGTATTTGTCGTTTTTCCCGCTTTCATGCGTCCGGCCGAAGGCTTCCTCATCCCCAGAATTCCGGGAACAGCAGCTCGGAGACGATCTTCAGCAGGAGCAGCACGAGCACCAGCGCCACGGCGGGGCGCACGATGCGGCTGCCATTTTTGATGGTCACGCCCGCGCCGAGAAAATGCCCGAGGATCGACCCCGCGGCGCAGATGCAGCCCACGCCGAGAAGGACGGTGCCCGCCCGGAAGGCCGTGAACAGACTCCCGATATTGGACGCGAGATTCACGATCTTCACGCCGCCCGCCGCATGGCGGGTATCGAGCCGGGCAAGCCGGACAAAGAGCAGCATCAGAAAGGTCCCGGTGCCGGGGCCGTAATAGCCGTCGTAGACGCCGACGACGAGCGCGCTGAGCCAGATGATGAGCGCCTGTCTGCGCGGCGCGATATCCCCGGGCTCATCCGGCCAGTTCTTCGTGCGCAGCGTCAGCCACGCGATCACGGGCAGGATCAGAAGAAGCAGATATTTCAGGACAAGCGCAGGCGTGTAAAGCTGCAGCCGGGTGCCGAACGCCGCGCCGGCCAGCGCGAATGCGACGGCGGGCAGAAACAGCTTCCAGTTTACATAACCTTCCTTCGCGTAGCGTCCGAAGGAGACGACCGTACCGAGGCACGCGGAGAGCTTGTTCGTACCGAGAACGTAATAGATGGGCCGGTTCCCCAGCCCGATCAGATAGATCGGCACGCTGATGATGCCGCCGCCTCCGGCGATGGCGTCGAGAAAGGACGCCAGAAACACGCCGCAGGCTATGAGCAGGATGATCCAGAGCGCGACGCCGTCCACCTGCGTTCCGGTCAGGAACTCCAGAAGGCTCATGGCACGTTGAAGACCAGGACCGGCGTCCCGACCTCGGCGCGGCTGAAGATCTGCGCCATGGCTTCGGTCGGTGTGTTCACGCAGCCGTGAGATCCGTTGGTCAGATACAGCTGATCGCCGAAAACGCTGCGCCACATCGCGTCATGGATGCCGTAGGCGTCGTAGAAGCCCAGCCAGTAATGTACATATACGGAGTAATCCGGCCCGTTGAGCCAGCGTTCCCCGTTTTTGGTCAGGATGTGATAGAGGCCGGAAGGCGTCATATGTCCCGAGGGGCGGCCCGAGACCACGGGAGTGGTGACGAACAGCTCCCCGTCGCAGAAGAAGCTCATGGTCTGCCGGGCGATGTCCACTTCGATATAGGTGCCGGAGATGTCGACCGGACGGCCTCTCCAGTCGCTGCACTCGTACGGCGCGTCCACCGTGTCGTTCGAAAGACGGCACAGCGCCTGCTCCAGAGCGTCCAGCATGCCCTCCCTGTCCAGACGGCAGTTCACCGTCAGGAAGGGAAGAAACACCTTGCCGGCCGAATAGGACGAAAAGTAATAGGGCACATTGTCCGCGTCATAGTCCTGCGCCCACTGCTCGACATAGGCGGCGGCTTCGTCCCGCTTCATGCGCAGGGATCCGTCCCCGTCCACCTCCAGAAGAGACGCGCAGGCGTCCGCGTCAAGCGCCGCATCGGTGCCGCGCAGATCCACATGCAGCTTGTAATTTCTGTTGTGCAGGATCGTTTTCAAAAGCGCGTTCAGATCATACGCCTGGTTTTCCAGCGTGATCTTCGGCGCAAGATAGGGATCGCAGTCCGTCAGTTCAAAGGAGAGCGCGAGCGGCTCTTCGGCAAGCTCCAGCCCGTCCAGCGCATCGTCCAGCGCGGACAGCACGCGCGCCTCGTCCAGCTGCGTGCCGGGGACCTCCGGCGTGAACGCAAAACCTGTTTCCGCAAAATACGGCGCGCAGTCCTTCGCCGCGCTGCGGGGCGCCGCGTTCAGATCACGCATCACGCGCGAAAAATCCGGATCCCCGGCCGTAAGCGATACGGGCTCCGGCTCAAAGTCCGTGCGGGAAAGCTCGGCAAGGCGCTCCTCCTGCGGCAGAGCCGCGAAATCCTCCGCGTCCAGGCGGTCGGATCCTTCAAAAGCGCCGTCGATCTTTTCCTTCGCGCCTTCGGCAAGCCCGAGATCCGCCAGCGTATAGACGCCGACGACAGCGCCGTTCTCCGTCACCGTCAGACGGCTCTCCTCCAGCGCGTCCAGCGCGGCCCGGTAGCGGCCGCTGATCTCTTCATGGACGGCGGACGCCCGGGAAAGAGATTCATCCAGCGCCGCCTGCCGCCTGTCCTGTGCCTGTCTCATAAGAAAAACGCCGGTACCGGCCGCCAAAGCGCACGCAAGCGCCGCGGCCGTCAGGACGTATAAAACACGATTTTTCATGCATGCCTCCGGGAAGTGGAAATACTGCGCTCAGTATACCACGTTTTTTGTCGAAAAACAGCCCCGTCGGCAAAATTCTTTCCGAAATTCATAAAATAGAAACCTGACCATGCCTTTCTTTGACATGTACGGCCGCTCCGCGCCTCCGCCGTGCAAAAAAACAGGCCCCGCACACCTTTTTTCGGGTGTGCGGGGCCGTTTTTCCGAATGTTCCGATCAGAGCTTGAACAGGATCTTCAGATAATTCCAGAAGTAGTACGGGATCAGATAGTCGGTGTGGTAATAATCGGACAGCGCATAGAGGAGGTTGTTCTTGTTCGGATCGCTGCCGTAGGAGAATTCAGGCTGCTGCGTCAGCAGCTTGATCTGCAGACGGATGCCGGGGCCGTCGCGCATGCCGCCGCTTGCCGCATAGATGAAGAACGGCAGGCCAGGGTTTTCCTTGATCGGCGCGGTCATGTAGGCGAGCACTTCTTCGTCCGTCGGCTGGACGCGCGGAACGCCGGGTACGCGCGGCTTCGGATCACCGCCGGGGATGCCGCCGCTGGTCGGGCAGAACCAACGGAAATACGGGAGCGCATGGTGGAACATCCGCCACGTCCAGCCGGCGCCTCTGGAATAGCCGGCGAAGGCGCGGTGGTCGCGCGTCGCGCGGATGCCCGCGTCGGACGGATCGGTGAGGAAGGTGTTGTACTTCATCTCGACGCCGGGGACGATATCCTGCACGATCTCCTTGTAATAATACGGCGGGATGCCCTCGGTCATGCCGTCGCCCGCTTCCGCCATACCGGTCTGGATGCGCACGTCGGCGTCGCGCATCGGATCCATGTAATAGGTGATGAAGACGATGATGCACGGATCGAGCTCGCCGGAATCAAAGAGCATATCGAACATATACTTGTTGCCGCCGATGGCGAACATGGCCGGCTCGCAGGTGTTGCCGTGCTGGAAATAAAGGACGTTGTACTTTTTCTGCTTATCTTCCTTATCGTAGCAATAAGGCAGATAAACATAGGCGGTCTTTTTGTAGGTCTTGCCGTTTTCATAGACCGAGGTCGAATAATCGAAACGTTCGACCGTTCCCATCTTCTCGGGAACGCCGGTCCTCAGATAGGGGTTTTCCTCGAATACCGTTTCGTAGTCAAGGACTTCGCCGGGTTTGGTGATGACTTTTCTGTACTCGCTCATGGCAATACTCCTTTCCGAATTCCTTGGTGCGGCTGTTTACAGATTCATTATGACACACGCATCCGGGAATGTCAATTTCCCCGCCGGGCATTTTTTGAACATTATGCCCGATTCTTTGCCTTTCCCCCTTTATTCTTTCGGGAAAATCTGCTATACTGGAATCGTACTTGAAATACCGGTTCGGCCGGAAAAGGAGGTTTCCCATGGTCTATACGTATGATCCTGTCGATCCCATCGTAGAAACGAAATACGGAAAACTGCGCGGCTACTGCTACGGAGACGTCAACCACTTCCTCGGCATCCGCTATGCGCAGGCGAAGCGTTTTCAGCTGCCCACCGACCCGCCGTCCTGGGAAGGCATCAAGAATGTCCGCGGCTTCGGCCCCGTCATGCTGCAGATGCACCCCTTCCGCGGCGCGACGCAGAGCGGCGGCTGGGTCAACCCCTGGTTCGAGCGCGAGGACTGCCAGTATCTGAACGTCTGGGCCCCGAAGCCCCGCGACGGCGAACTGCGTCCGGTCTTTGTCTGGATGCACGGCGGCGGCTATTTCTCCGGCTCCTCCGTCGAATTCGAGACCGTGACCGGCTTCAATATGGCGCACGACGGCAACGTCGTCTATGTCTCGATGAACCACCGTCTGAATATCCTCGGCCATCTGAACCTGACCGACTACGGCGAGGAATTCAAGTATTCCAAGAACGTCGGCATCTATGACCTCGTCGCGGCGCTGAAATGGATCCACGAGAATATCGAGGCCTTCGGCGGCGATCCGAACAACGTCACCATCGCCGGCCACTCCGGCGGCGGCGGAAAGGTGCAGTGCATGTACCAGATCGAGGCGGCGAAGGACTACTTCCAGCGCGGCATCGTCGTCAGCGGCGTTCTGGACAACGGCCCCGAAACCCGCGAGGCCGATTCCCGCGCCATGGCGAAGGCCATGATGGACAACCTCGGCATCACGAAGGAGAACGCCTCCAAGGTGTACGATCTCTCCTTCCAGGATCTGCTCGGCGCATACAACGCGGTCGTGCCGGAGCTGCGCAAGAACGGCGTCAACATCGGCATGGCTCCTCTGAAGGACGACATCTTCCAGGGCTTCCCGAGCGACGTCGGCTTCGCCCCGTGGTCGAAGGACAAGCCCATGATCCTGTCCTCCACCATCGGCGAATTCAATTTCCGGGTGCGCCTGACCCAGGAGCAGAAGGACGCGATGACCGAACAGGACAAGCTCGATATGATCCGCAAGCAGTTCGGCGAGCATGCCGACAAGCTGATCGAGCTGTTCAAAGCGGCATATCCGACGCACGACCTCCTCGATCTCGTGTTCATCGATACGGCGTTCCGCATCCCGACGCTGAAAACCGCCGAGATCAAAGCAAAAGCCAGCGCCTACGACAACACCTACGTCTATCTCCTCGCCTACAATATGCCGCAGGACCACCGCATCCCGGCCTGGCACGGCGCGGACGTCGCGTATATCCTGTGGAACACGGACAAGCAGGCGGTCGGCAACGAGCCGGTCTACGGCGAGCGCATCAGCAACGCGCTGAAATACGCCTCCCTCAACTTTGCCGTCCACGGCGATCCGAACCATCCCTATCTGCCCGAGTGGAAGCCGTATACGGCGGATCACCACTACACGATGGTCATCGACAAGAAGCTCGAGCTCAAGGAAGCGTTCGACGAGGAACTGATCGACCTGATCAAGAAGGCGACCCCGCCGTTCAATTTCCATCCCGAAGCATAAACCTCAGTTTAATCCCGAAAGCGCCTCCGGACCGGCCGGAGGCGCTTTTTTCATGAAGGACGCATGCATTCCCGTATTGAAAAGCGGCCTGGTTTCTGGTAAGATACAAATCAGAAAATAAAGGGTAAATGCATCGTTTTTCACTGCGCGGCATGGGGATCGAAGTCTGCGGATCCACATGCGCGCGGCGCGGAGGGAATCTTTTCTATGAACAAAGAGATCCAGATAAAGGACCTAAGCGCCCCGGAAGATTTCGCCGACCTTCTTCGGCGGCACGGCATGGAGCTTCCGATCCGGAGCGATCTTTCGCTTCTCGGGCAGCCGCTCACGGTCGGCGGGAAGACGATCCCGAACCGGATCTGCATCCAGCCGCTGGAGGGCTTTGACAGCCGGGACGACGGATCCCCCTCACAGCTCACGGCGCGCAGATACGGCCGCTTCGCGCGCGGCGGCGCGGGGCTTGTCTGGTTCGAATCCGCGGCCGTCGCCGAAGACGGAAAGAGCAACCCGCACCAGATGATGCTCAGCCCCGGCAGGATCGGCGAATTCGGCGCGCTTCTGGAGCAGATGGACAGGATCTGTCTGGAGACCAACGGCTTTAAGCAGTACAAGGTCCTGCAGCTGACCCATTCCGGCCGCGTCTCGAGAGGAACCGACTGGTCCGCAAAGCCCGTCGGCGCGAAGCGCCGCGCTTCGGACGCGGACGAGAGCGTCACGGCATCGGACGAGCGGATATACAGACTGATCGAGGAGATGATCGAACATGCCGTCATGGCGCGCGACGCCGGATTCGACGCGGTCGACGTCAAGGCCTGCCACGGCTATTTCCTCAGCGAGCTGCTCGGCGCTTATGAACGGGAAGGGCCCTTCGGCGGGAGCTTTGAAAACAGGACGAGAGCGCTTTTGTGCATCCTCGACGGGATCCGGGAGCGGGTCGGCGACACGCTGACGCTCACCGTCAGGCTCAACGCCTTCGACAGCGTCCCCTTCCCCGGTGGCTGGGGCCTGCGGGAAGAGAACGGCGTCCTGATCCCGGATCTGACGGAGCCCGTGCGGTTGTGCCGCATCCTGCGGGACAAAGGCGTGCGGATCATCGATATCTCAGCGTCACAGCCCCGGCAGCGTCTGTTTTTGACAGAGCCCGACGAGACGGTGCGGCCGTTTTCCGGCGCTTTCGACCTTCTCTCAGCCGTAAAGGAGATCAAACGGCAGGTCCCCGGCGTGTATTTCGTATGCTCGGGCCTGAGCCAGTTCCGGCAGTTCGGACCGGCGGTGGGCGCGGGCGGCGTCGAGGCCGGATGGTTCGATCTGGCGGGCTTCGGCAGACAGGCGCTGGCTTATCCGGATTTTGCGCGGGAAGCTCTGGCCGGACGTCTGCCCGATCCCGACAAATGCTGCGTCCTGTGCAGCGCCTGCTTCCGGCTGATGAATCCCGGATTCTCGGCGACCGGCTGCGTCGTGCGCGATCCCGATCCCTACGCGTCTTTCTACCGCGAACACGTGTCGGGCGGGAAGGCATGAATCCGGCGGCTTACATTGTTCCATTGACATAAGTTATATTTTGACCGCGCTGTTTGGAAATTCATATTCGATCAGCGCGGTTTTTTGCAATAATTCTTTTTAACGTAAATCCATTGATATAACCAGTTCTACATAATCTTATCATCTCCGCTTGTCCGGGCACTCGGAAAAACCGCCGCCGCGGCGGTTGACGAACGGGTGTTTTTCCTCTATAGTAGAAGCAGGGAAAAGATTTGCCGAACAATACAAAAAGGAGATGAATTCCATGATCAGGATCGAAGAAAACGCCATCGCCTCGACCAAAGCCGGTAAACTGCAGGGCGCGCAGATCGACGGGATCTACCGCTTCCTCGGCATACGCTACGCGCAGTCCGCGGCGGGAAAAAACCGCTTCATGCCGCCGCAGCCGCTGATCCCGTGGAAGGGTGTGAAGGACGCGCTTTCCTATGCCGGAAAATCCTGGCAGTGCGACACCCCGCGCATGGAGGACCCCGAGATCCGCTCCACGAGATATCCCTCCTCGTATGAGAAGCTCATGACCGGCAGCAATGAGATGGGCGGCGACGGCGACGAGGACTGCCTCGCGCTGAACCTCTGGACCCCCGGCCTGAACGACGGCAGAAACCGTCCGGTCTTCGTATGGTTCCACGGCGGCGGCAACATCGCAGGCTGCGCCGAAGCCGACTGGCATGACGGCTGCAACATGGCGAAGAACGAGGACATCGTCTTCATCTCCGTCGGCCACAGACTCGGCATCTTCGGCTACCTCTATCTGTGCGATCTCGACGAGCGTTTCAAGGATTGCGCGAACGTGGGCCATCAGGACATGGCGGCCGCCATGCAGTGGATCCATGACAACATCGCCGCCTTCGGCGGCGA
>JAEEGL016304055.1_pt1 | contig 13495 bp, 7 predicted proteins | sample 9134231 | NCBI WGS metagenome assembly JAEEGL01 (sample SAMN16246548, study PRJNA631951) | gut metagenome | biome: gut microbiome; feature: rumen; material: fiber-attached | host: Bos | place: Iran: Karaj | collected 2018-10
AGGAAAAAGCGTGCCTTTAGGTACGCGACATCAAATCCCTGTCGCGTACCTACGGCACGCTATCCGTCAACATCCTCATTACCAGCCATTGAAATGGCTGGCTACCATTGTCTGATGCCTACGGCATCACAAGCGAAACTTGATTTTTATTATATCTCCCTTATTCCAAGTAATACGTACTCCGTTCCTCTGGTGTCAGCGGCCGGTCCTTGAACCGCTCGCGAGTTTGATCGATGAGTTCCTGAAGCAGAGGTATGCGCCAAACGCGAACAGCCCCTTCTACAGAGACAGATACAAGCTTCTTAGAATCTGGACTGAAATGGATGTTGTTTATTTTATCTTCATCCTCAAAGACATAGACCTCACGGAATGTGCCTCCATCCCAGACTCTGACAGTCTTGTTCACGGCGAAAGCCAGCATACGCCCGTCAGGACTATAGGTGAGGCTATTTGCTACTCCGGGAAATTCGAAGTGATGAATCTCTACGCCTGTTTTAACATCCAGCAATCTGATGGTTTCATTATCAGGAGCTACCCATAAATACTGGCTCTTAGGGCTAAAGGTCATAGAGAACACATACCCCTCCTTCGTGCTTTGCGGCACCGACCATAGCAGTTTATTCTTGTGCCACAAATCCACTGTCTCTCCCTCTCTATTGAAATGTGCGAAATACGCTCCGTCATCACTGAATACATACATATAAGACTCCCCTATATCCGATAATTCTATAGGGAGTTTCCTTTGTTCGTCCTTCGCTTGAATGGTAGCCAGCAGACTTGCTGAAACCCGTGTCTTCCGCCCGAGTTCAAGGTCTATCACCACTTTGTCATCAATGACCACAGCCTTACTGTCTGATGTAAAACGCGCATCCTCATACTGAGGGTCTTTGGCCAGTAGCTGATGTCCGACTCTTGTGTCTACATCCCATATTCTGACCGATTTGTCATCCAATGCAGCAACAACATGTTGCCCATCAGGACTAAATGCCGCAAAGTGTATGGGGGTGCTACAGGAGAAAGACCGTACTTCATCACCAGTCTGCACATCCCATATCCTAATCGTGTTGTCTTTGGATGCTGAGACAAGCCTGCTACCGTCTTGACTAAACTCTGCACTATATACCTCACCTTTATGTCCTCTGAAGGTCTGCAACTCCTTTCCCGTATTGACATCGCATATCTTAACAAGATGATCCTCTGCAGCTGTTGCAAATATTCTGCCATCAGGGCTGAAGGATACAGAATGGCCTTCCTTCGTCATCACCTCTTGTCCTTTCCTGACATCCCAGATTTTCACGGTATTGTCGAAAGAAACGGATGCTGCCAATTGGCCGTTAGGACTGAATGCCACAACACGAATCCCTGATTGATGTCCTGTCAGCTTGGTTCTTTCACGAAGACTTCTCATCTCCCATATTCTCACCAGTTTATCCTGTGATCCGGATATAAGATAACGACCATCAGCACTGAACGCTACAGTCGAGATCAAGCTGTGATGGTCTGACGTTTGAAGAACAGCTCTTTGCCGACCTGATTGAGAGTCTAATAGAAATATACCATACCTGAAGGGCACGGCAACGTACCTCCCATCAGGACTGAATGCAATATTCTGGCGTCGAGCATACACACCCCTCTCGAATCCGAACTTCCATAAGAGTTTTCCTGTTATGGCATCCCAAGCTACTGCCACGTTTTCTGGAGTATAGGATGCTATCATACGGCCGTCATTCCTGTATGCGACATGATACACTGGCTCCTGGTTTCCGTATAAAATGGCCGTCTGATGCGATGCGGCCTTGCGCAGGGCGATTTCGGCATCTGTGGTATAAGGCAGATGGGGCGGCAAACCCTGCAATGCTATCAATCGGGCCAGATACGAATCGCCTTCATCGACTAATTTCGAAGCTTTCTCTGCAAGAATACGTGAAAGGTTCACCTGCATGGCATAGTTCGCACTCTTCACATTGTCTCGCTCTGCCGCTATCTCTTCTTTTTGATGACTTATGCTGTCCTTCTGTTGTTCGATGAGTGCATATTGGCTCCTTATGCTGTCGTTGGCCTGTTGCAGGGATTTATTAGCGGCCTCAGCGCGGTCGCGTTCCGTATTTGCCCTGTCTCTCTCTGCAACAACTTCTTTGTTCTTTGCGTCCAACGCTCTGTTTTGTCTTACGATATAGGCCCCAATACCTAAACTCACTAATCCGAAGAGCAACGAACCGCCGATGATCATCCACCTTCTCCTCCGCTTCTCCCTCTCGTATCGCTGCCACAACGCATCAAACTTCAGTCCAAACATCCTGGCGACGACCTTCACTGCCGCTGCATCACGGCCCAACTCGTTGATATTGATTCCCAGCAACTCCCTCTCATCCCGCAACGAACAGAGGGCGGGAGGAAAACTTTCGGTGGCGGGATCGTTGGAGAAGGGAGTGCCGTCGATGATGAAAGGGATGATGCGCTCCTCACGTCCCAGGTCGATAAAGGTTTGCACCTCCTTATTCACCCAAGGCGACTTCGCTGAGTTGGGGGAACAGACGACAATGAGGAACTTCGACTGCTGCAATGCCGCCTGAATCTCCTCTGCCAACACTCCACCCGCCAGTTCCAGCGCATCGCGAAAGATAGGCCGTATCTCCTTCGGAAGCGTCGCGTCGGTCCTCCTCAGGCTTGATGGCAGCCGGTAGTGCTCCAGCTTCTTCCGCAGCCAGTCGGCCCACTGCTCATCCTTGCGTTGGTAGCTGATGAATGCAAAATATTCCTTGGGTTGATCCATACTATACTGTGTCCACTTTCAAGATTTCACTCTCCTGCCTCCCCATGCTCCTGCTTCCACTCTGCCAACATTTTCATCCACTCCTCGGCCATTGATTTCTCGACGTTGTAGTTCAGATGGGTGATGCCGAGTATGCCGCGTTCGACAGCTATCTGCATGATTTTGCCTTCAGGAGTGATGAAATACAGGTCCTTCTTTCCGTACTTGCTACGTTGCATTTCCAAGGTAAGGGCATCCATGGACTCTCCCAGCTTCCAGTCGTTCCATTGGAGCAGGATACTGCGAAGGGGGAGGCCGGCTTGGAGTGCGAGGCCGTTGACAGCGGAGACGATGGTGCTGCCTATCTGCTGTGCCAGGCGTTTCCCATCCTTATTATAATAGGTGACTTCTATCTGCCGCTGCCTGTCGTTGTATTTCCTCTGCATGAGGTGGAATCCCATGGACTCCACGGGTTCATTGTCGACGCCCCAGAAGGCTTTGGTGATTTCGTTGCCGAAGGCATCGTGTTCGGCGGTCCATTTGCAGTAGCCGTAAGTGGTCAGGCAGGGCTTGCCGTCGGTGCCGTAGTTCACGCACTCTACGACATTTCCTCGGCTGTCGAATTCCATTTTCCTTTGGGCACATCCTTCGTTGTTCAGGATGGGTTTTCCGTCGACCCCGTAGAATGACAGCTCTGTTCTATTGCCTCGCTCGTTATATTTGTAGGCTGCTCTGCAAAAGCCGTTCACACTCAGACATGGCTTGCCGTCGACTCCGAAGTAGGCTTCTTCCATCAGGTAGCCCCGTTCGTCGTACTTCGCCTCATAGAGGGTGAAGCCGACATTGGATACGCATAACTGGCCGTCGGTGTCGTAGCAGGCCTGCCTGATAGCATGGCCCCGCTCGTCGTAGTCCGCCGTCCATCGCCACAATCCGCTATTCGACATACAGGGCTCGCCGTCGGTGCCGTAATAGGAGTTCTCGGTGCAGTTGCCCCGCTCGTCGAACTTGGCCACACATTTGGCGAAGCCTTCATTCATCAGGCAGGGCTTGCCGTCGGTGCCGAAAAAGACGGTCTCGGTGCAGTTGCCCCGTTCGTCGTACTTGCTCGCCCATTTGGCGTAGCCGACATCTATCAGGCAAGGTTTGTCTTCTGTATCGAAAAACGCCTTCTCCAGCTGGTTTCCCTGATCATCCCACACCTGGATACTCTTTGCATAGCCTTGGGCACATAACGTGGGTTTACCCGTGGTATCGTAATACGCGGACTCCGTCCTGTTACCCCGGTCATCATATTTTCTGGTCCAAACGGCGTAGCCGTCATTTATCAGACACAGCTCGCCGTCGGTGCCGTAATAGGCGGTCTCGGTGCAATGGCCACGGTTGTCATACGTGCTCACCCATTTGGCATAGCCGTCTTTCTGCAGGCAGAGTTCACCGTCGGGTCCATAGTACGCGCATTCTATCTCATTCCCGCGCTCATCGTACTTGCTGGCCCATGTGGCATAACCGTCCTCCATAAAGCATGGCTGGCCATCCACCCCATAGCTTGTGGATTCTGTTCTGTTGCCACGGCTGTCGTATTTGGTAGTCCATTTGGCATAGCCGTCTTTATGCAGGCAGGGCTCGCCGTCGGTGCCGAAATAGGCGCGTTCAATCCTGTTTCCCCGCTCGTCGTATTTGCTCACCCATTTGGCGATACAGTCTTTCTGCAGGCAGGGCCGGCCGTCGGTGCCGAAATAGGTCATTTCAGTCCTATTGCCCCGGTCGTCGTATTTGCAGACCAATTTGGCAAAGCCGTCTTTGCCAAGACAGAGTTCACCATTGGTGCCGTAGTAAGTCTGCTCCGTGATATTACCCCGTTCGTCGAATTGATGTACGACTTTAGCAGTGCCGTCTGTATGCAGGCAGGGCTTGCCGTCGGTGCCAAAATAGGCCACTTCGGTTTCATTCCCCTGACTGTCGAATTTGCTCACCCATTTGGCATAGCCATATTTGTTCAGACAAGGCTTGCCGTCGGTGTCGAAGATTTCTGCCTCGATTTTATTCCCCTGCCTATCATACTTACTCTTAAATACAGAGCCTCCTTCGTCGGTATGGCAGGGCTTGCCGTCGGTATCAAAGACGCTTTCCAAGATGGGGTTGCCGTCGCGGTCGTATTCCACCGTATAACTGGCATAACCGCCTTTTCGCATACATGGCTGTCCTTGCACGTTATACATCTTTCCTTCTATGAGAAAGCCTTTGCTGTTGAACCGGGCCACGAATTTCGCGAAACCGTCCTTATGCAGGCAAGGCTTCCCGTCTGTTCCATAAAAAGTTCCTTCTATCACATTTCCCCATTCATCCGTGGTTTCGACCCAGATTGCATGCATCATTTCGTTCATCGTCGGCTCCCCTTCCAGATTCACATACGTGGCTTTGCGGATGTTGCCGAGCTCGCCGTACTCATAGATGCGGCCGGCCTCGCCCCTCTTGGTGCATGCGGGTTCGCCCTCAAGTCCCAGGTACTCCACCTTAATGCGGCGGCCCAGACTGTCGAGGGTGAAGCGGCGGCCGAAGATTCCATCGGCATCGGAGATGGCGCTGCGCTCGATCTGGTAGTCGTTGTTGGCGTGGTAGGTCTGACGGATGATATACCCGCGTGCGTCGCGTTCATAGACAAAGCGGACGATGTTCGATTTCTGCTGACCGGCATCCATCTGCCCCAGACTCATACTCGACAGGTCGGCACCCAGGAATCCAGCACCGCGTTGCTCCTGAGCGTCCACAAAATCCGCCACGGCGGCCGTCACACCGTCGCGCTCCGAGAGCACATGGCGCAGCAGCACCTTGCCCTTCTTGTCGCAGAAGTTGACACGTGCGACGACGCCTGTCTGCTTGTTATATTCGAATTCGTGAATGGGACTGCGGTCCTTCAACTCCGTATTAGTGATGTCTTTAGGCCGCAAGGCAGAGTTCACATAACTGACCCTGGCCAATCGCCACGAGTACGCCTTCGGCTGGCCGAAGGGAATGCGGCGGTATTCGAACTGGTAGCTGTTGGTGCGGTGCGACACCTGCTCGTCGGTCAGCGGCATCACGCCCTCCGGCACCCCGTAGCAGTCCACCCAGTCCGCAAAGTATTCATAGGTGGCGCGGTTGTAGTCCCAGACGAAGAGGCCCACGAGGCAGAGCAGGGCGGCCACGCAGCCATAGGCGATGCGGCGGCGGATGAGGTCGCGGCGATGGCGCTGCCACAGCGTGTCGAAGCGGACACCCAACATGGTGGCCACCAGACGGATGAAGGCCACACTCCGCCCCACCTCCTTCACGTTGATGCCCAGCAGTTCCTTCTCTGCCGGAATCTCGCGCAGCGCCTGGGGGAAACACTCCTCGGCGGGGTCGCTGCTGTGGGGAGTGCCGCCGACGATGAAAGGGATGATCTGCTCCAGCCGTCCTTCGTCGATGAACGTCTGCGCCTCTTTGTTCACCCACTCCGACCTCGTGGCGTTGGGCGAACAGACTACGATGAGGAAACGGGAACGCAGCAACTCCTGATGCAACTGGTCGGCAAGGATACCGCCAGAGAGGTCGGTGCCGTCGCGGAAGATCGGGCGTAGATATTTCGGCAGGCCCGAATGCGGGCCGCGCACGATGGCTGGCAGTTTGTATCCCTCCAGCTTCTTCTGCAGCCATTTGGCCCACTGTTCGTCCTCGCGCTTGTAGCTTATGAAAGCATAGTTGGTATATTGCTGAGTTTCCATTTTTGGTAGGTTTAGTAGTATTTTCGGGCACAAAGTTAGCAATTATTTCTCATTCCCCCATAACTTTTCCAGAAAAAAATAGGCCGACGTGCAAAATCACCCATCTTTGCACCGGCAAAACACAACAAAGCTTGAAGAACGTTTCAATGTTTAGCTTCGCTGACAATACCATAAAAAAACAACCGAAAAATTTGCATATCTCGCTGATTTTTCGTATCTTTGCAGTGTCAAAGAGAAAGGGAAATGAGAATTGGAAATTAGGTTGCATGCGAAACCCGACTCGACATTCGACATCCGAAATCATACAGCTCTCACTTCTCCACTCGACGACAGAGCGCTCTTACCGGCAACGGACTATAGTCGATGCGGCGAGGAAGTACTACTTCCAACGGCGTGGAACTACTACTTCCAACGGCAATCAAGTACTACTTCCAACGGCTACCGGCTACAACCTCGCGCCAAACAAAATTCACTCAATCAACTAATCAAACTCCCGAAGCCCCTATAGGAGTTCTTCCCCAAACTCAACAACCAAACGTGCGGGGAGGTTAACAGGGGGCACCAAAGTTATGCTGGATTATTCTGTAGCACTACTTGCTAACCCCGCCCACGAGGGCGACCCCAAGAAGGCATACGCCTATCTTCAGAGCCGCGGCACACTGAGCATCAGTGAAATCGCCGACCACATGGTCAAGCACGGCTGCAACTACGACCGCGCCGACATCGTGGCCATCATCACCAAGCTCGTCAGCTGCATCAAGGAACTCATGGAGGACAGCTACCGCATCTCTCTGGGCGACCTCGGGAACCTGTTCCTCTCCTGCAAGAGCACCGGAGCCACCAGTCTCAAGGCCTTCACCGAGAACAACATCAAGGAGATCAACGTGAACTTCTCGCCCTCCAAGCAGTTCGAGAACCTCCGCTCCGAAGTCTCCTTGCACAAGGTTCCCAGCCGCGCCGCAGCTCAGGCCGCACTCGAGGCACAGCTCGAAGGGCTCACCACCGCCGACTGGACGCCCAAGGACAACGACGGCGAAGAGGACGAGGAGCCCGAACCTTAAGAAGGTTGAAAAGTTGAAAGGTTGAAACGTTGAAAGGTTGAAACGTTGAAACGTCTTCAACACCCACACCATAAGGTGGAAACGATGAACCCCGCAGGGAAGCAAAAGAAGCTCTCTGCGGGGTTTTCGGTGTGTCGAGGGGCTCTTGTGGAAGGAAATGCTACACATTGTGGGGGACGAGGAAAAGTGTAGCAAAGTGTAGCGCAAAGTGCAGCAGGAAAAATGAATGCTTAAAAGACTAAGAATGAGAGATATAGACACCATTTCTATGCTTCTGCTACACTTTTACACTTTAAAAAGGGAAAAATCGAGGGTGTGATAAGGAAAAAGAGATAGTAGAGGGTAAGGATGATAATTCAAAAAAAAGCATCAAAAGTGTAGCATCAATAGTGTAGCATCAATAGTGACCATTTATATCTAAAAAAAAGACCCGCCACAAGGGCGGGCCTTCACGAGAGGGATTAAAAGGGAGCGTTCGGCCCTTCGGTTCCATCAAATTGATAGTCTTCATCGGAGCCATCAGAATCGAAGGTACTTTCGAATGTATCCGTTTCAGAGAACAGGAGCAAGTCTTCAGGAGTTGCCGTGTCCGTGAACAAATCGGATTCTGCGGGTTGCTCGTGCAACGATTTCTTGGTAGGATCTTCGGTAGCAGACTGAACGTAATAGTAGCGGACTTGCGAAACGTTCTCTCGCTTCACCCACGGCTCGCCATCGTTTTGCTTGCCCGTTATGGATGCGGGATTGAGACAACTTATGTGCGGCGAAAAGTCGCAATATGCCTTCAGGTGTCGCGTTAACTTCGTCGGCGAGTAGTTGAAGTGGGTCTCCTGATTGAAGTTAGCCAACACATCCGCGCACTTGATTTCACGGTCGAGATTACCGCTGTCAGGTGCGAAATACTCGTTGGCCCACTGTTCGAAGTCCCTTCCTACAGCAGCCCGCTGCTCGCGCTGTTCGATGCGAGTCATCGGCGGCAGGATGCGGCGCTGCTCCACGGGCAACGAGAGGTAAAACTGTAGGCACTGCAGCATGAATGCGAAGTCGGCCTGCCAGTCTGTCTCAGGGTACTCGGTGCCCATGAGGTTCTGGCCAAAGTCGTCGCGGATGGTACGCGTCTCGCGATAGTCATTCAACTTGGTACTAACGTGGTAGTAGTCACTGAATGTCTGCGGCCAAATGCGTCCATCTGTCGAGGGATCATGTTTGCGTTGGACATAATTTGTGGCGAAACAGATCTTAGGACTTTTATCAAACGTGATGAGACGTGGGTGATTTCCCTTCTCTTCATAACGCAGATCACCAGTGATTTTTCCGAAGAAGAAATCCAGGTTGAGTTGCTTGGCGCACTCGTCCACGATGATGAGGTCGGTAGCCTCCGTGACGCCGTCGAAGATGAAGCGGTTTTCTACGATGGATGGCACGCGGGCGTCAAGGAAGAACATATTGAGAAGCTGGCTTATAGCCTTGAGGAAGAATGACTTGCCACTGCGCCCGTTGCACTCATCCTCGGTCTCTCCCATTGTGGAATCCTGACAGAAAACGGCCCAAGCCTGCGACTCGGATTTATATCTGTGGAGCAGATAGCCAATGGCGGCCAGCTTGCTGATTAGGCATTGTTGTTCCTCTGCAATTTCAGCCTCGGTAAGTGGGAGCCCAAGCTCATCAGTCTTGCGCCAATATAGGCGTGAGGCATTGATGACAAACTGAAAGAACTTACTTGGCTGGGCTGAGGCAATGTTGATACCATAGGTGCCGTCTTCGTGGCACTCAACAGTGAACATCGGCGGGAACGGGCAGTATTCGTGTTCGATAATGTTCTCTGCCCACACATAGCGGTCGGTCAGTTCTTGATACCGGTGCATGACGCAGCCGTCCTTATCCACCTCCACCCATCCGTTGCGGAAGTAGAAACGCTGTGTAGTGGCTGTCGCGCGGGTGAAGTCCAGGTCATCGCGCTCGCGGAGCGTGGACGTCTCGTTGTTGGGCAGGTCATGACTGCGAAGCAGTTTGTTCCTCAGTTGCTCATCCAGTCCCTGTTGCTCGCACCAATTGTTGAGGAAGACGGAAATACTTTTGGCCACGACTCTCGTCACCACGTTGTCCACAATGCGAACATACTGAGGTTTCAGGTTCTTGTCGTCCTTCATGGTGTAATAGCCATTGAGCGTGAGAAAGTAGTCCAGCCGAGTGCGTGAGATGCTGTACTCGTAGTGTCCAGGTTTATTCTTGTCCTCAAGACATTGCCAGAACTCAGCACTCTTTGCACGGCTTATCAGTCGCTTCATGGAGTCCTTGTCAGAGTGTAACTGCAGATAGTCCTTCAGGTCCTTGCGTTGGCGTCCGCGGTTGTCATGCAGGTAAGCCATATCCTTCGGGGTCAGCCAAGCTGTGTAGAGCTTTGGATATCTGAGTGCTAACCGTATGCCCACTTTCACGCCCGTGGCATCGATGTCGGGAATGTTGACCACGCGGCGCGCATATTTCAGCAGCAGCTGTAATATCTCTTCCCCCAGTTCCTCCGTCTCACTGCCCATCCACACAGGCTGGTAGCCCTTGCTCAGGCTGTTGACAGCATCGCTGCCTCCGCTGACCAGCACCACTTCGTCCAGTTTCTCCTCGCCACGCTGCTCGAACTGTTGGCGCAAGGCATTGAGACCAAAGAGGTAGTGCTGCGGCTTCACCCCAACAATGCTGAAGCGGTACGCCTTGTTCGGGTTCTTGGGCTCATAGAGCTTTAAGAACGAGCCCTGCGTCCCATTGGAATTAATGTACAAGCACGTTTGCGCGAAGATGGGATACGCCAGCGTGGCTTTCGTGATGGTAGTCACACCGTCCTTGGTGCGGGCAACTGCGGTCAAGGCCTTAAACCCCAGTTGTTCCAAATGTATTGGCTTGACGCACGGTCCCCATACTGCAAGTTCCTCTGCTGTGAAGCCATCGCGGAAGGTCACTCTCGGCGGTTGACCAACCTCGCCGGGTGCAGCCGGACGTCGCTCTATCTCAGGACGGTTGACTTTAGACGAAAGTTCCTCCGCCACGCCGTACGCCTCCATCAACTCGTGAAGGGCCACTGCAAAGTCCGACTGTGAATAGCCCCGATCCATCATATAGAGGTCGATAGGCGATAGCCAGCGCTCGCCTTCACCGAGGCCATAGTCCACAATTCGCCAGTAGTCACACCTGTTATCGGGCGCATAGAGGTGCGCAGAGGCGGTACGCTCGTCAGAACGGAACTTGAAGTTCCGCTTGTTGCCTACGGAATCTGCCGCTTGCGGGCAAACGCTCAGGATGATGTCAAGTCCGCTGTTGGAGGCAGCATAGACTTGCTTCAAAGAATCTTGTCTGCTCATGGTCTTGCTTTTTTGATAAAGGTTCCACAAACTGCTGTCCTCCGACCCAACCTTACCCACGCATTCCACGCGGCGGCCGGTGTCCCCGGCAGCAAATCTCTGATGGCCATGTAGGCCTCGATGAGGGCGCGCTGGCCCTCGGTAGATGTATTTCCCATAATCTTTTTTATTATTTAGGGAAAAGTGGTCTCAAGATTACTTTGCTGTCAGTGTTCTGATTTACCACCGCTTATTCAGCGTGCAGCTTCACGCTTCGAAAGCTGCTGCAAAGATACAAAAAAACCACGAGCCTGTCAAGTAAGGGGTAAAAGAGTTTATAAAATGACGGTATGTACATCGCTGAGGTCAGACCAGGTCAGACCAGGTCAGAAAAAAGATACGACCAGGTCAGACTTTTTATGCACTTAACCCATGATTATCGATGGGGGAAAAAAATGCCCGTACCATGCCATCTGGTACGGACATTATATTTCATCTATAAAAAAGAACATTTCGAATCCCCTGTGCCGTGAGGTACGGGGAATAATTATTCTGCACTCTGATAAGGGTATTTCAAATCGCCTTTGTTGATAACGTCTGTTACATCCTTCTTATAGAAACAAGCCTTGTCCTGAAGCCGACACACTTCTTCGTCATGGAAACTATCTGTAAAGAGTGTAAAAAGTCGGTCTGCCAGCGTTCGGTATTCCCCACCAATATCACTATTTGGCACTATGCCTTTGTACCATTCGTGAAGAGGTGCATTTCGTATTTCTTCTTGAATGGTGTTAGAGAACTTGAAGTGGCTTGGCTTGCTCCATCTGCATTGCCAATGGAGATTCACCCAATTTAGGAAATCCGATTGTGTTCCTATCACCCAGTGCATGTATTCAAGAACCCTGTAGAATACAAAGAAACGAGAATAGGGACTTTTGAACTTCGGGCGTTTCTCATCCTTAATTGCAAGGAATACTTCGTGCGGATCTATCCGAGGGTCGAACACGTGGTCATGACTGTCATCCCAAGGCTCAACAGGCTCCTCATCCGTTGTAATCCCCATCTTTTCCAACAGTTTCTTTGCCACATCACTATTAGCTACACAATATTTGTTGGGCAAGTCGTTAATATAGTACTTATCCACATAATATCGCAAATCGTCTGTAGGATTCAAAATACAACAAACTTCTTGTTCTAATTTATGCATATCGATGCGGTGCACAAGTAGCTGCGCTGCCCAAATGCGCCCAACATCCATTAGAAGATAAACGAAATTTGCAAAGCAAAAGGTCAAAGAATCTCTCCGGACATTTTTCGAGAATAGTTTGTGGAAAGACTCCTGTACCACGTCACGCAGCCACTTTCCATCGCTCTCGCGCTGGTCTGCCATCTTCTTAAAATTGTTGTGGCGCAGGCCTGCCTCCGTCGTTAATTCGATGTCGCGAAGGGATTTAACCACCTCATCAGTGTATATCATCTGCGAGAAGCCTCTCACTTTTTCCATCGTGTCAATTGCCATCTGTCGGCACTGTTCCTTTTTTTTCCCAATGAGCATATCGGCAACAGCATGGCGCATCTGTGCAAATACGCCAAGAGTGAGTTGTTTTGTCCTTTGGCGAATCAAGAATTCATAAAATAAGTCAGATTCTGTTTTCTCTATCTTTCCATTTGAATGATGCTCTCTGAGGATGAAACCCATGCACTTGAAAGCCAAACCCGTTGAATTGTACATCTCAATTACTTCACGATAGACGTCTGTATGAGTAAGACCATCTGGATACCAGCGAAGTCTATCCTGTTTATAAGCATAGGTCAGATATAGCTCCATGAAATCGTTGATAGTCTCTGTTACATCCACTGGTAACTCTGCCAAAACAGGTTCAAGGGCTCTCTGGTATCTCAGTTCCTTCCTCAAATGTTCCGACTCTCCGAGTGCTGCCCGTCTCATTTCCTCCCCGGACCAAACCACACGCGTATCCCATTTATACGACTCAAAGAAGTTCTCTACACAACAATTCTGGTAGTCTGTGAACAATGTGGCTGTACCATCGGCATCAAGATGTTCCGCCAAATATTTCATAATACCACCTTCTTGCGCCAGCAATGCCGTTCGCAAGCTCTCATTCTCTCTGATAATATCGGGTAATGTCTGTTTCATGTCTGCAATATTCAGATAATAATAATTTGTTCTATAGACTGTCCGTCCTATTTCAGCTGCGAAGGTACGTACTTTCTGCAAATCCGCCAAAAATTTTCACAACTTTTTTCAATATATTATCAAACGATATTCCCATAAAAAAACAAGCACCTCGAAACGAGGCACTTGCCATTCTTTACTATCAAAAACAAATTCCTGACAAAAAGGACAGATTCTGTGGACTAAATTATGTTAAAACTCTCAAAGCATGCGGTTTTTTGCCTGAAAATTGTTACCTTTGCAGCCGAAAGGCTGCTAAACCGCAGATTTAACAAATATTAATAAAACTACGACGAATATGGCAACAGCAATCTATATAACATTCAAAAAACAGATAGCACAATGAAGAAAGCGTACACGAAACCGACGGCGAGGGTGGTTGCCCTCCACGCACGGCAGCAGCTGCTCAC
>JAEEGL016595613.1_pt1 | contig 13495 bp, 9 predicted proteins | sample 9134231 | NCBI WGS metagenome assembly JAEEGL01 (sample SAMN16246548, study PRJNA631951) | gut metagenome | biome: gut microbiome; feature: rumen; material: fiber-attached | host: Bos | place: Iran: Karaj | collected 2018-10
ATGCACACGTTGACTGCCCCGGCCATGCTGACTATGTCAAGAACATGATTACCGGTGCTGCACAAATGGATGGTGCTATCTTGGTTGTTGCTGCAACCGATGGTCCGATGCCACAAACCCGTGAACACATTTTGTTGGCTCGTCAAGTTGGCGTTCCTTACATCGTTGTGTTCATGAATAAATGTGACTTGGCAGACGATCCAGAATTACAAGAATTGGTTGAAATGGAAATCCGTGATTTGTTAACTAAAAATGGTTTCCCTGGCGACACAGTTCCAATTATTAAAGGTTCTGCTGCTAAAGCTTTGGCTGCTGCTCAAGCTGGTAACCGTCAATCTCCAGATTTGAAATGTATCGATGAATTGATGGCTGCTGTTGACCAATATGTTCCAGATCCAAAACGTGATGTTGATAAACCGTTCTTAATGCCGGTTGAAGACGTTTTCACAATTACTGGTCGTGGTACTGTTGCTACTGGTCGTGTTGAACGTGGTCAAGTTAAAATCGGTGATGTTGTTGAAATCGTTGGTTTAGGTGCAAACAAATCTACCACAGTTACTGGTATTGAAATGTTCCGTAAATCTTTGGATTCAGCAATGGCTGGTGATAACGCAGGTTTGTTATTGCGTGGTATTGAACGTAAAGATATTGAACGTGGTCAAGTTTTGGCTGCTCCAAAATCAATTACTCCACATACCGAATTTACTGCTGAAGTTTATGTTTTGAAAAAAGAAGAAGGCGGACGTCACACTCCATTCTTCAATGGTTATCGTCCACAATTCTACATTCGTACAACCGATGTTACGGGGGTGATTGAATTACCAAAGGGTGTTGAAATGGTTATGCCTGGCGACAACGTTTCGATGACTGTAAAATTAATTTCTCCAGTTGCAATCGAAAAAGGTATGCGCTTCGCTATTCGTGAAGGCGGTCACACCGTTGGTTCAGGTGTTGTTGCTGACATTATTAAATAATCGTCAAAACACGAAACAGCAAAAGGATCGGATTATTCCGACTCTTTTTTTGTGTAAAAATTAAGAGTAAATTTATTTCTTTTATCTGATTAATTAACATTAAGGGATACGATAAATATGCATTAATAAAAAAGCAGTGCGTATGTTGAAAATTTATGCTATCATGCAAATATGAAAAAAATTGTTTTAGATTGTTTAGGTGGTGATAATGGTTTGCCAGCCATGGTGGCTGGCGCTGTTGATGCGTTAAAACAAAATCCAGAGTTGCAATTAGTGATGGTAGGTGATGCCAGTGCAATTCAACCACAGGTGGCTGAATTTGGTGACCGCGTCGAAATTATTGATACCAAAGTCAACATTGCAATGGATGAACACCCAACAACCGCTATCCGAACTAAAACGGATAGTAGTTTGGTTTTAGGATTGGAACAACTGAAAAAACGCGATGATTGTGGCGCTTTTGTTTCGGCTGGTTCAACGGGTGCAGTTTTGACAGGCGGTTTTATGAAGATTGGGCGTATTGCGGGGGTTAGTCGTCCAGCGCTGTGTCCGTTTATGCCAACGTTAATTGAAGGGCAAGAATTTATGTTGTTGGATGCCGGAGCGAATATGGATTGCACCGCGGTACAATTAGTGCAGTTTGCCTTAATGGCGGATGCTTACAAAAAAGCCATGGGTATGAAAACTCCACGCGTTGCTTTGCTAAATGTGGGTACGGAAGAAACAAAAGGCAATGAAGTAGTCAAACAGGCACATGTTTTATTAAACAAATTACGTGATGCGGGAATGATTAATTTTGTGGGGAATGTGGAGCCATACCAAGCTTTTCAAGGTGCGATTGATGTCTTAGTGGCTGATGGTTTTTGGGGTAATGTTTTTTTAAAGACCAGCGAAGGTATGGCTAAATTCGTGTTCAAATCTTTGAAATCAATCATTAAATCTAGTTTAAGTGCTAAAATTGGGGCTTTGTTTTTAGGTGGAAAACTGAAAAAATTCAAAGCGGAAAAAATGGACAAAACCAACGCAACAATCTTTTTGGGTTTGAAAAAATCAGTGGTTAAAATGCACGGTAATGCTGATGCACGAAAAGTTACGTCGGCGTTACAATATGCAATGACGGTGGTTAATTTGGATTTAAACAAATGGATTGAACCGGCGATTGTTAAGGTGGAAGCGGTAATTGGAGAAAATGCCTAAGCCTAGTTTATTGTTAGCAGCATGTTGCGGTCCATGTGCCACGGTGGCAGTGGAACGCTTGTCAGTTGATTATGATGTGACCTGTTTGTTTTGGGGCAATAATTTAGATTCACAAGAAGAGTTTGATCGTCGTTTGGAAGGGCTATATAAATTAACTGACAAAGTAATTGTACATCCGTACCAACATGAGAACTGGCAGAATCAGAATTGTGCTCGTTGCTTTCGTTTGCGTTTGGAAAATGCTTTTGAATACGTACAAAAATTGGGCTTTGATTATTTTGCTACTTCGTTAACTACTAGTCCACATAAGAATGCTGAACTCATTAATCAAATTGGTGCTAGTATCAGTAATCGTTATGTACCAAGTGATTTTAAAAAGAAAGATGGATTCAAACGTAGTGTGGAATTATCGAAACAATTAAAAATGTATCGACAAAATTATTGTGGATGTGTTAAACCATAGTATGAATTTAGAAGCGGGAAACTGTCCTAAATGCCATGAGTATTTACTTTTGAAACCGAATACACCTTTTTTGGTGTGTCCAAAGTGCGGGGAAACCATTTCGGCTCAGGCGGCTAATGCGGTCGTTGAGAGCCGTTGTGCTGATGCAAACCAAATTAATGCCATCATTGCCGAATGTGTGGCTTTGGAAATTAAGTATGGTCCAGATTTACCGTTTATGCTGCTGTCGAAGATTGTTAATAATTTTCCACATTTGGAAAGTCCGGCTTACTTATTAGTTAAGTTGTCCGGATTTGATAGTGGCTATGTTTATGATTATTTGAAAACTTTTGCTAACACGAAAAGTGATCCATTAAATGTACCATGGGCGGAAAGTTTTTTGGATAATTGCTTGGATTATCAACACATTGATGCCGCGGAATTATTCCGCAGTTATGTTTATAATAAAATTCAAAAAGATAAGCAAGCGCATTACTTGGATTTAATTGATCAACTAATTAAAGAATACACTGATAAAGCCGATAATCCGCAGGCAACTAGGTGGTTAATGGCTTTATACGTGGTAGCAAGTATCATTAACGTGGCTTTATTACCTGTCATGATGATTTTGTCGGGTTGGTTGTCGCGGTTTTTTGGGGTGTATTTTATTGTAAATATTGTCTTAGCTTTGTCAGTTGTTTCGGGAGAAATTTTATTGTTATTTTGGCATCACAAAATTTATGGTAATCGCTTAAAAATTTCACAAACTGAACGGTTATTGATGGTTATCTTTATGTCAACAATGGTTTTCGCCGTTGGGGCCGTTGTAATGGGAAGTATTTGGAAAATTACATTTTAAGTTATGAAAACACAAACGTTTACAGTTAAACAGAGGACCAATGTTAGTACATTACTGAAAGCCAATTTATTGGGTGCAGGTTATGTTTTTGTGCAGCAAATTCTGAAACGTAAAGATGTTAAAGTTAATGGTGTACGGGTTAATCGTGATGTGAGTTTGGCCGTTGGTGATGTCGTGCAAATTTATTATCCTGATGATGCTTTACGCAGTTGGCAACCTTATCGTAAGATTTGGGAAGATGATAATGTTGCTATCGTGTTTAAGTCACAGGGGATTGAAACTAGCAGTGCAACAAGCGAGAATACTTTGGAACGGTTACTAGGTTATACTGCCGTACATCGCTTGGATGTGAACACCGAGGGTTTGGTGGTTTTTGCAAAAAATAGTGCCGCGGAAACAGCGTTGTTGGAAGCATTTGCTAATGGTCAAGTACATAAGACGTATTTGGCTTTGTGCTTTGGTAATTTGAAAAAATCGCCGGTAACTTTAACGGGTTATTTAAGTAAGGATAAAGACAACGGAATGGTTGTCATTGAAAAAGAAAAACAGCCCGGAGCGTTGCCTGTGAAAACAGTGGTTGAGTACGTAAGACCTAAAGGCGAGTTTTCGTTATTTAAAATTCGACCGCTTACGGGACGGACTCATCAGATTCGTGCTCATTTGGCAACAATTGGATTATATATTGTGGGAGATGGCAAATACGGGAAAGCAGAATTAAATCGTTTGTATCATCAAAACAAACAATGTCTTTGCGCGACCGAGATAGAATTTGCCTTTGCCCCACAGTCTTTGCTATACTATCTCAATGGACGCAAATTTACCGCAGAACCAACCTTCATCTAATAATTATGGACCTCGTTTCGTCCATTTGCATGTGCATACTGAATACAGTCTATTAGATGGGGCTGCGCGTATTTCAAAATTAGTGAAAATTGCCAAAGAACAAGGGGCGGGTGCTTGTGCGATTACCGACCACGGCAATATGTATGGCGCTTATAAGTTTTATCAGGCTTGTAAAGCTAAGGACATTAACATTAAACCCATTATTGGTTGTGAGATTTACATTGTTGATGATATGAACCAACGTGAACCTGGTGAACATCGCGGTCATATGATTTTACTCTGTAAGAACAATACGGGCTATGTTAATCTCTGTAAAATTAACACAGCAGCATGGACCAAGGGGTTCTATTATAAACCACGTATTGATTACGACTTTTTGGAAAAACATTGTGAAGGTTTGATTTGCTTGTCGGCTTGTTTGGCGGGGCATATTCCACATTATTTGGCTTTGGATGAATATGATGAGGCTAAAAAATATGCAGTACGTTTGCAGAAAATGTTTGGCGAAGATTTTTATTTGGAACTGCAAGATCATGGTATTGCTCTACAAAAGAAAGTTAACCAAGGGATATTGAAATTAGCAGACGAATTGAAAATTGAATTAGTTGCCACTAACGATATTCACTACCTTTACCACGAAGATGCAGAAATGCAGGATGCCTTAATGTGTATTGCAACACAAAGCAAGGTTAGTGATGTCGATCGCATGCGTTTTGAAACAGACCAGTTTTATTATAAATCTGGAGCTGAAATGGCGGCATTATTTCCGGATATTCCGAAAGCGATTAGTAATACGGTGGTGATTGCTGACAAATGTAATTGTGATCCATTTGCGCGGGCGGACTTGATTCCAGCGTTTACTTCGCCAACTGGAGAAGATAATTTGACATATTTTAAGCGCAATGCGGAAGAAGGATTAAAACGCTTGTATGGTGAAATTACGCCGGAAATTCGTGCTCGCTACGAAAAAGAATTACATGTCGTCGAAAGTCAAGGGTTTATTGATTATTACTTAATTGTGGCGGATTTCATGCGTTTTGCCCGTGAGAATCATATTCCAATTGGACCGGGACGTGGTTCGGGTGCCGGTTCAATTCTGGCCTATGCTTTGGGAATTACCAAATTAAATCCGTTGAAATACAATCTTCTGTTTGAACGTTTCTTGAATTTAGAGCGTCGTAGTATGCCTGATTTCGATTTGGATTTTTGTTGCAAACGGCGTGGTGAAGTAATTGAATACGTAATTGATAAATATGGTCGCGATAATGTTTGCCAAATTGTAACTTTTGGTACGATGGCAGCTAAAGCTGCGATTAAAGATATTGCGCGGGTGTTTGATTTGCCTTATAGTGAAGTTGCTAAAATTACCAAACCAATTGAAATTAATCAACGACAAAAACCACCGTTCCTGGAATATATTTTTGGTTTGAAAGATTTATCAAAAATTACTGACCCAGAAAAATTGGCAAAAGAAAAAGATAAATTTAACGAATTGTATAAACCAGAATTAGCTGAAATGTACCGTAACGATCCCATGGTAAAAAAGATTATTGACATGGCGATTAAAGTCGAAGGCTTTCCACGTAATTGCAGTGTGCACGCGGCGGGTGTTGTGATTTGTAAACGTGTGGTGGGTGATGCTTGTCCGTTAGCGAAAAATGGTGGTGTCGTAACAACACAGTACGATAAAAACGAAGTAGAAGAATTGGGTTTCTTAAAAATGGACTTCTTGGGGTTGATTACGACAACCGATATCGATGGTGCTATTCGGTCGGTAAAACAACAACTAGGTAAAACAGTTGATTTTTATCATATGGAATATGATGATCCGAACATTTACAAAATGATTGGTGCGGGAGATACCGACGCAGTGTTCCAGTTAGAAAGTGGTGGTATGAAAAAGTTCATGAAGGAACTGAAACCAGATTGCATTGAAGATTTGATTGCGGGTGTATCGTTGTATCGTCCGGGACCAATGGATATGATTCCGGCTTATTGTCGTAATAAACACCACCCAGAAATGACGGTTTATGAACATCCTTTGTTGAAAGACATTCTGAAAGAAACTTATGGACAAATTGTCTACCAAGAACAAGTTATGCAGATTTTCCAAAACTTAGCCGGTTATTCGTTGGGACAAGCGGATATTGTGCGTCGTGCCATGGGTAAAAAGAAAGTTGCTGAAATGGAAAGGCAGAAGAAAATTTTCCTTTATGGCGACAAGGATATGAACATTAAAGGTGCGGTTAATAATGGAGTTGCGCCGGACGTCGCGTCTAGTATCTTTGCTAAAATGGAAAAGTTCGCCGGTTATGCGTTTAACAAATCACACGCAGCATGTTACGCCTTCTTGGCTTATCAGACTGCTTATTTACGATATTATTACTACTCGTTCTTTATGGCGTCCATGATTAACAACCGCATCAACAAATGGGATGATATGACACACTATATTGCCGAAGTACGTATCAAAGGCAAAGCGGTTTTACCGCCAGATATTAACCGCAGTGCTGCTTTGTTTACTGTTGCGGATGATAATGAATCAATTCGCTTCGGTTTGTCGGCGATTAAAAATGTGGGGGAAGGTGTGGTCGCGCAAATTATTACGGAGCGGGAAGAACATGGAAACTTTACTTCGTTCTTTGATTTTTGCAAACGGGTGCCAGCAGAAGCATTGAATAAACGCTGTTTGGAAAGTTTAATTCTGTCGGGCTGTTTCGATGAATTGGGGGCTTACCGTAGTCAGTTGATGAGTGTTTATCCAATCGTTGTTAAGGCTGTCATGAATGATAAGAAAGCGGCTGATTCGGGGCAAATGACTTTGTTTACGGAAGCAACTACTGAGGATGTTGAGGTGTCTTTGCCACAAATTAAAGAATACGATAATTTTACTAAATTACGTTTTGAAAAAGAATACGTTGGTATGTATTTGAGTGGTCATCCCTTAGAAGAGTACCTAGACCGTTTTAGTCAGTTTACTTTTGATACTTCCAAATTACCACGCGAAGATGAAGATGCTGATGAGGTAAACATGGAAGATGCGGATAATTCTGCGGATGATGGTGCACCTGAATATAATGATGGAACCAGTGTTGTCATGGGCGCTTTGATTACCGAAATTAAAAAAGTTTATACCAAAAAGAATCATGAAGAAATGGCAATTTTAACGGTCGAAGATTTGTATGGTACTTGCGAAGTCATGATGTTCCCCAAAAATTGGGCGCGGGTAAAAAACCTAGTTAATGAAGAAAGTGTGGTTAAAATTAATGGTAGTATCTCGGTGCGTGATGGACAAAGTCCAATTGTTATTGCGGATAGTTTAGAATTACTTAACCATAAGGCACCGGCAATGGAAATCCCTGCCAGCCACCAACGTAAATTGTATTTACGCTTTAACCTGCAAGACCCCATTGTAAAAGCAGATTGTTTCAATGCACTCTCATCGTATTCGGGCGATATCCCCGTAGTGATTAAAGACACAGCAACGGGTAATGCATTTGCGCCGGAAATTAAAGTACGCGAATGTAAGGCAATTCTTTATGAATTAAATCAAATTCTCGGCGAAGAAAACGTCAAATTACAATAATTAACTTTCTAACAATGAAGTGTTGCGGGAATAATATTTTTGTGCTATGATTATCCCCATGATACAAAAGAATGATAAGATTCGTAATGTTGCAATTATTGCGCACGTTGACCATGGTAAGACCAGTTTGGTTAATGAATTATTAAAACAAGGTGGAGCGTTTAACGAACACCAAGTTGTTGCTGACCGTGTGATGGATAGCAATGCTTTGGAACGTGAACGCGGAATTACGATTCTAGCCAAAAATTGTGCAGTACGTTATAAAGGAGTTAAGATTAATATTGTTGACACACCCGGGCATGCTGATTTTGGTGGAGAAGTTGAACGTTCGTTAAAAATGGTTGATGGTGTTTTGTTGGTGGTTGATGCCTATGAGGGGCCGATGCCACAAACCCGTTTTGTGTTGGAAAAAGCCTTGGAGTTAGGACACAAAGTGATTATTGTGATTAATAAAATTGACCGTCCTGATGCACGCATTAAAGAAGTTGAAGACGAAGTTTTGGGCTTGTTAATGGATTTGGATGCGAGTTCAGAACAATTGGATAGTCCTTTTGTGTATGCGAGTGCGCGCAATGGTGTGTCGGGATTAACGGTCGAAAGTGCTAACAAAGACATGCAACCATTATTAGATAAAATTATTGAATATTTACCAGCGCCAGAATATGACGATGCGGGTAGTTTCCAAATGTTAGTATCAGCAACGCAATACAGTGAATATGTCGGCAAGATGGCTGTTGGTAAAGTTACCAGCGGACAGATGTCTGTTAATGCGGGGGCAGTACGTGTTAACTATTACGACCCAGCGGTAAAAAATAATTTCAAAGTTACGCAGATTTGTGAATTCATGGCGATGAATAAATTGCCTATTGAAAAAACGCAGGGTGGTGATATCGTTTGTATTTCTGGCTGTGCTGATGTTGGAATTGGCGATACAATTTGTGATGCGGCTAACCCCAAAGCTTTACCTTTTACCAAAATCAGTGAACCAAGCGTGGAAATGACTTTCTTGGTTAATGATAGTCCGTTGGCTGGCAAGGAAGGTAAATTTGTAACCAGTCGTCATTTGCGTGATCGTCTGTACAAAGAAGCCGACAAAGATTTAAGTTTGAAAGTTAGTGATACTGATTCGACGGAAGCATTCAAAGTTTGTGGTCGTGGTGAAATGCATTTGTCAATTTTAATTGAAAACATGCGTCGCGAAGGTTATGAATTCGCGGTTAGTATGCCAAAAGTATTGTACAAACGCGACGAAAACGGCAAGTTGATGGAACCCATGGATAAAGCTTTTATTGACGTACCTGAAATCAGTATGGGGGCGGTGATGGAAAAAATGGGTGCACGCCGGGCTGAATTGGTTAGCATGACTCCACACGGCAGTCGTTTGAAATTGGAATTTGTGATTCCTGCGCGTGGCTTATTTGGTTACAAAAGTGAATTATTAACGGATACAAAAGGTGAAGGAATTTTGAATACCATGAGTAATGGTTACGATTATTACAAAGGTGATATTGCAACACGTCAATCTGGTAGTTTAATTGCCTTTGAAGATGGCGAAAGTAATGCTTATGGTTTGTATAATGCACAGAACCGTGGCACAATGTTCATTGGTGCGGGTGTGACTGTTTATGCCGGTATGGTTGTTGGCTCAAATCCTGCTGGTGATGATATTACGGTTAACGTTTGTAAGAAAAAAGAATTGACCAACATGCGTTCAAAGAGTAGTGATGAAGCATTGCGTTTAACTCCACCGTTACAATTTACCTTAGAAGAATGTTTGGAATTTATCAACGAAGACGAGTTATTGGAAGTTACCCCAAAGAATTTACGTATTCGTAAAATTGAATTAGACCACGGTAAACGTTTACGTCAACGTGGCAAAGCTTTGCATTAAAAAATTGTTATTTCACACATATTAACGTGTGGCAAAAAAAAGTTTAGTGAAAGGTGCTTTAATCCTCAGTGTAGCAGGTATCATCTGTCGTTTACTGGGGGTTTTATTTCGGATACCACTTTCGAATATTGTTGGTAATTACGGGATTGGATTATACCAATTAATTTTTCCACTTTATTCTTTGTTGTTAATTATTTCTTCGGCGGGAATTCCAGTTGCCATATCTAAAATGATTGCGCGTGTGCGTGATGACCGACAGCAAACAAAACAAATTTTTGTGAATGCTTTGGTTACCCTCATGATTTTAGGAGCGGTTATTACTTTTATGTTTTTGGTGTTGGCACGCCCGATTGCTTTGTGGCAGGGTAAACCGGAAATATGGCCTTTGTATTTAGCCATTGCACCGGCGGTGTGGTTTGTTTGTGTCATTTCGGCTTTGCGTGGCTATTTTCAAGGACTAAATCAGATGGCACCAACGGCAGTTTCGCAAATTGTGGAACAAGCCGTCAAAGTTGTTGTTGGTTTGGGATTGGCTTTTTGGTTAATCCGGTACAGTATTTTGTGGGCGGTATGTGGCGCTATTTTGGCAGTGGCAGTATCAGAGTTGGTTGCACTGGTTGTGTTGCTGATTATGTATTGGGTTCAAACTCGTCAAAGACACAGTGAAAACAATCCAGTTCAACCAAAACCAAAAAAGTTATTGTCGTGGCACGTTATTCGTCAAATTTTTCGGATTTCAGCGCCAATTATGGTCATGTCATTAGCTTTTCCCATGGTACAACTGTTTGATAGTTTTTATTTAGTTAATGCTTTAACACGTAACGGTGTTGCGCAGGCGACTGAGTTATACGGCATTGCCACAGGGGCAGTACATACTTTAATTAATTTACCCAGTGTGGTCGGAATTGCAATTGCTACGGTGATGCTACCGATGGTCGCACGGTCTTTTCAGCAGGGCGACAAACAAGCGTTACACAAAAAAATATGGCTGACTTTGGGGTTTACGGCAGTTTATGGAACGGTAGTGGCGGTGGGGTTATGTCTTTTACCCAAACTGATTTTAACGGTGTTGTACCGCCGCGCTTTTGCTAATCGTCCCGAAGAATTATCAATTGCTATTCTTTTGTTACGAATTGAAAGTTGGGCGGTTATTTTAATTGGATTAACGCAAGTTATTGGTAGTATTTTGCAAGGGGTTGATTATGAGCGCGTGCCAATGTGGGCTTTAATTTGTGGTGGTGGCGTCAAAATTATTTTTGAAATCGTTGCCGTAAAACCACTGGGGATTATGGCAGTGAGCATTGCAAATTTATTGTGTTTTGGGGTAGCACTAACGGTAAGTGGTAGTGTACTGATTAAATTGTTGATGCAAAGGAAATAAACTAAGTATGCGAAAAAGTGATTTAATCATGGAATTTAGTGCAGAATTTGGCACGAGTAAGAAATCGGCCAAAGACATGGTAACTTGGCTTGAAAATCAAATTGTTGATGGTGTTAAAAGCGGGGACGAAGTAGTTTTGGATATTGGTAAATTCCAAATGAAAAAGACTGCTGCACGACAAGGTCGTAATCCTTTAACAGGAGAATCAATTAAAATTAAAGCCAAAACCAAACCAGTGTTTAAGGCTAGTAAAAAATTCAAAGACAGTTTGGAAAAATAAAAAACACCGCTTTGATGCGGTGCTAATGGTGTTGGAACACGGATCGGCCGTTTCCCGAAAAACGATAACCAGTCTAATGGCTCGGTCTGGCGTCACTTAATTAGCTCGGCGAAAACTGTTTAGTGCTGCTTGGTTCCCCATCTGACACGATTCACAATCTCATCGACTACTAAGCCGTCAAACGTCAACACCGCTAGAATCTGTCTAACATCATTCGGTACGCGTTCTCAACCGTGTGGTCAATCCCGGTTAGCGCACGGGTTACAGGCAGTCGCTAATTGCCCATTTATCCAACTATTCAATATACCATAAATCAAAAGATATTGCAAGCATTCAACGTTCATGCTATAATCAAATGATGATTCACAACTTAGAAGCCGAACAATCTGTAATTGCAGCCGTGCTGTTGGATAATGACTGCTTGGAAGTTTTTACGCGGTTAAAACCGTCGCATTTTTATGCACCGGCACACCGCATTATTTACGAAGCAATTTGTTATTTAACCAGCAAGAATGTTGCTGTGGATTTGGTAACTTTGTCCGAGCGTTTGAAAGCAATCGGCAAATTGGAAGCAGTAGGTGGCAATGAATACTTGACTAATTTGATGGATGCCATTCCATCAACTGCCAATTTCCGTCATTACGTAGCAATTTTACGCAAAGACGAAACCATGCGTCGTTTGGACCGTGCAGCAGCGGAAATTTCAAAATCTTTGAATCAACCAGATGATAAGCAAAAACAATTTGAAGATGGACACGCCGCGCTACAATATGCGGAAAAATTAATTTTTGATATCAGTAAAGAAGATGAACGCCAAGAATTAACTAAGTTGTCAAATGAACTGCCGACGGTCATGAATAACTTTGATTTGGTGCAACATAATCCCGAAGCGTTGCGCGGTATTCGTACCGGGTATACCGTTTTGGATAGTGTTACTAACGGTTTACAAAAAGGTAATTTAATTATTATTGGTGCTCGACCTAGTGTGGGTAAAACTAGTTTTGCAATGAACATTGCATTGAACGCGGCTTTAAAAGAAAAAGCTAAAGTGGCGGTCTTCTCGTTGGAGATGAATAAAACTGAGTTAACTAATCGTGCAATTTGTTCGGTGGCACGTGTTTCTTTGTCGCATGCTTTACATGGTGAATTGACACCAGAAGAATGGACGCGTTTGTGGGATGCGAATGCAAAATTACAAAAAGCCAATATTTATTTAGATGCTAGTGGTTCAATTACCGCGGCAGAAATTATGCGTAAATGTATGCGTTTGAAACGGGAACGTGGCTTGGATTTGGTGATGATTGACTATTTAGGCTTGATGGGTTCGCCAAATACGAACGGACGGGAAAGTCGTCAAGAGCAAGTGGCAGCTAACAGTCGCATGATGAAAATGATGGCCAAAGAGTTGGAAATTCCGGTTTTGTTATTGTCGCAATTGAACCGTGGTATTGAAGCGCGTACAGGTAAAAATGAAAACGACGAACCAATGTTGTCGGATTTACGTGAATCGGGTGCGATTGAGCAAGATGCAGATATTGTTTTATTTATTCATAAGCCCAAAACTGAAACGCAAAGTGAACAAAACGAACACAGTCGTGATTATGAAGCCAAAATTATTATTGCCAAAAACCGTAGTGGTCCGACACCTTATTTCAAACTGCAATTTATTGGCGAGTTGACGACTTTCTTAAATCCAGAAGATGTGAATAAAACCAATGGGATTGCTTCGGTACCTGTGCCACCAACCAAAGTTAAACAAGATGTTTCCGAAGCAATGTTAAAAGTAACACCGATTGTGAATCCAACCGATGACAGTCCATTCTGATTTAATTAGTCAATCCCAAACAATAAATTTGGCTCGATGCCGAATTTTTTATAAATCTGCATAATACTATCGTAACCAGGTTTTTTCTTGCCTAACAACCATTGGCTGATAGCGGTTAGGTTGACGCATAAAATTTCGGTAACAGCTTGTTGCGATAAATTTTTTTAATGAATGATGTCTTTGATAATTACTTGAAGTTCCATATTACGAATATAGA
>JAEEGL010687435.1_pt1 | contig 13494 bp, 7 predicted proteins | sample 9134231 | NCBI WGS metagenome assembly JAEEGL01 (sample SAMN16246548, study PRJNA631951) | gut metagenome | biome: gut microbiome; feature: rumen; material: fiber-attached | host: Bos | place: Iran: Karaj | collected 2018-10
CCATGGGCAATCGGGCCGCGGCCATCAAGTCCGCGATGGACGCCGCGCTTGCGACGGCGGCCCAGACAGAAGGCGTCAAGGACGGCGCGGCGCATCGCGCCGCCGGCGAGAAGCGCGATGAAGTCGCCAAGTCGCTGGACGACGCCCTTGAGGCTCGTGAAAAGAAACTCGCCGAAATAGCCGCCGCGAAGCGCAAGGCCGAGGAGGAGGAGGCAAGGCGCAAGGCGGCGGAGGAAAACGTAAGAAGTGTGTCCGAGACTCTCAGCAAACTGAAAGGGCAAGTGTGGCAGATATCCGACCGTCGCAGTTATGACGAGGCGGCGCGGGAGGCGGAAGCGCTTGCCATCCCAGCGGGAACCGGGTATGCCGACCTTGACAGGCGCCTTGACGGGTTGCGCACGGACTTGAACGGAATAAAAACGTTGCTTGCGGCAAAGGCCACGGCGGTGGTGGAGAACAGGGGCGCCATCCCGATAGTCGTCACGAGCGGCGGCGTCGAAAGGCGAGTGGCCGCCGGCGGGCGCGTCGAGTTCTCCGACCTGGCCGTTTGGAGCGCCGCCGACTTTTCGGCCAAGGCCGAAGGGGATGCCTCCGCCGACTATGAAGCCGCAAACAAGTCCGTTGACCTGAAGGGCGGTGGCTTCCGGGCGAGCATCGATTTCAACTTGGCATACAAGGGGGATCCGGAAGTGGTGATATCCAATGCCAACGACGTCGAAGTCAAGGCGGCGGTGGATGGGAAGACGCTTCTCGTACCCGCGAAGGGCTTTGCACGCTTCACCGGGAAGCCTCGCGAAACGCTTGTCGTCACATACTCCTGCGATGAGGGCCACGAGATACGCAACGGCGACGAAGCGAGAATCCAGATGGGCGACGCCGGCACCTCGAAGCCGGCCAGTGCCCCGGTTCTCTCAATACGGCCGAGGCGCATCGAGATCGTCGATCCGCTAGACGGGAATGTCACATGGCATGTCCGGGCGCAACCCGAAGGAAAAGACCTAGGGCAGCTGGGCACCGGACATGGCGGCAGCTGGATCACCATCGACATTCCCGCCGATGCCAGCACAATTTATCTGGTGCCTGATCCGCCCAGGCTGAAGGACGGCAAAAAACAATCGCTGATGAAGGCCGAATACGAAACCATCGCGTATGACGTGTCCAAGGTCTCCCATGGGGTGACGAAGCGCTGGGAGCCCAAGGCCAGGACAAACCAGGCCAACAGGCTTGCCAACATAGGGGAACTCAAATCCCGCGGCATCAACTACTGGTTCTGGACGGCCCCCGACTCCGCGGCGTATGACGCGACGCCGGAAGTGGTTGACGCAGAATACGGCATCCTGGCGGGCCGGATAAAGACAGCTTTACAATTTGACCCGGACGATGCAACGAATCTTGCGGCCACCTGGGGTGCCGCCGCAAGCCCGATGGCCCGTCTGGAGGACGATCGATACAAGATTTGCCGCGCAAGGGACAAGGAGCGCGTGGACGGATGGCGGCGGAACTTCGACAAATGCCGCAAGATGATGGGTGAAGGTAAATTCGTCGGCAACGAAGGCTACGATGATTTGAAGAAATGGATCGGGAAGATCAAGGCCCCGGGAACTGAATGAACGGCCCCGCCGGGCGATCGCGTCTGCAGACGGGATGCCAGGCCCCGATGACGGAAAGGACAACATGGACACCACCGAGGAAATTCCCCGTTTCAGCTACGTATCATACGCCGCGCGGACGGATGTCGGGCGCAGGCGCAAGAACAACGAGGACAACTACGGCACCTTCCCCGAGGCCGGCGTTTTCTGCGTCGCGGACGGAATGGGCGGCGCGCGCGACGGCGAAGTGGCCTCGCGCATCGTCGTCGAGCATTTGGCCGGAGCCTTGCGAAACTGGGGAAAGATTTCGCCTCCGGCTCCAATCGAGGACCGTCTGGCGCTTCTCGGCAGGTGCCTGGACGCGGCTTCGCTTTGGATCAACAAGTATGCGGCGGCCCATGCCGCCGCCGGATGCGGCACGACGTTCGTCGGCGTCGTGCTGGATCCTGGCCGGCCCGACTGCGCCGTGGCGGTACACGCGGGTGACAGCCGTCTCTATCACATCCACCGCCGCAAAATCACCCAGATCACGCGCGACCATTCCGTCGCAAACATGGCGGGGGTGAAGGACGAGTCCGAACTCGACCCCGCTTTGCGCAACAAGATCCTTCGCGCCGTCGGCATCAAGCCCGCCGTTGAGCTTGAACGCACGCCATTCATGGTTGAGGCCGGCGACTGGGTGCTTGTCTGCAGCGACGGTCTGAGCAAGATGCTGGACGACAAGTCCATTGCGAAGATCGTCACTTCGGCGGAAAACGGCAACGCGGCCGTCCAGGCGCTTGTTGACGAAGCCAACCGCCTTGGTGGAAAGGACAATATCACGGTCGTTCTTTTGCATATCGGCGACCTGCCAGGACCGCTTCCCGTCCATGCCAGGCTGACGGAGGCCGAGTTTCTGGAATGCCTCGGAGGGGATGCTTCCGAAGCGACCACGACGACGGAGACCGCCTTCACCATGCCGACCGGCTCGGACGCAACGAGGCCGATTGCAGCGAGTGCCGTTCGCGCAGGGGAGGTCGGGACAGCCAATGCCGGCGGCTGGCTTTCCGAAGACGAAGACTCGGACAACACCCCGACGGTCTTGCCGGTTGATTTTCACGCCGAAGGGGAAATCGCCTCCAAGACCACGGAAGAAGTCATGCCGCCCGCGCCGCCCGCGCCGTCTGCGCCATCAGTGTCTCCGGTGCGGATTGTCACGGAGAAGACGGCGCTTCGTCTGGCCGCTACAAGGCGAAACAGGGCCTTCCCATTCCTTTTGGCCGCCGCCGCACTCCTTGTCGCTGCCACGGGGGTAGGCATGAGACTGTCGCAGCGGGCGCACGATAGGGCTGCGGCAGAAAGTGCGTTCAAGGCGGCTGCTGCGGACGCGCGTGACCTGCAAATGCCGTCTCCGGCAGTCGAGCGGGCAATTGAAGCTGCGATTGCCAGCCAGGAGGGTGCGTCCGTCGCCGAGTTGGAAACAGCCATCCCGGAGCCGGAACCTGTGGCGCTGGGCGACGCGGAGCCGGAAGCTGTCGCGCTTGATGACGCGGAGCTGGAACCTGTTGCGCCGGGCGACGCGGATCCGGAAGCGGTGGCGCCGGGCGACGCGGAGCCGGAAGCTGTCGCGCTTGATGACACGGAGCCGGAACCCGTGGCGCCGGGCAATGCGGAGCCGGAAGCTGTCGCGCTTGATGACGCGGAGCCGGAACCCGTGGCGCTGGGCGATGCGGAGCCGGAAGCTGTCGCGCTTGATGACGCGGAGCCGGAACCCGTGGCGCCGGGCGATGCGGAGCCGGAAGCTGTCGCGCTTGATGACGCGGAGCCTGAAGCGGTCGCGCTGGGCGACGCAGGCCTGGAGGCGGCAAAAAAAGAATTTAAGGAGAAATTCCAGAAATACGGGACAATCCTTGAGAAAGTCGCAACAGACATTTCCGAACCCAATGCTGACATGAGAGGCTATCACTATAAACTCTGCTTTAGGCCGAATCCAGATAAAGGTCAACAACTGGCGGCTATTCCAGATCTCATGCCTTCGGCGCAACAGATCAAGTTCAAGTGGTTGTCTTCTGGTGCCCCGGAGGCCATTGATGACATAAAGGAAAGTTACGGTCTTTTTAAAACAGTCGTCAAGGGGTTTTGTTCCCAGTTCGCAAAGGAAGAAGAAAAAATTAAAAGCATAGGAGGAACAGATAAAGACATTGAAAATTTCAGGACGTGGAAAGAGCAAGCGATGTCCTTCTAACGCCTGAAGATGTATCCGACGCCGTGCAGGGTGCCTATCGCGCCGGGGTTGCCGCCGACGCGCTCGACCTTTCGGCGGAGGTTCGCGACATGTTGGTCGAGCGTGCGGGTCGTCCCGAAGTAGTTCTCGCCCCAGACGCCGTCAAGAAGCCGCTCGCGCGGGAGCACCTCGCCGGGACGCTCGGCGAGGAACCTGCAGAGCCTCATTTCGGTGTCGGTGAGCGTTTCCTCGCCTGACGGTCCGCTGACCGTGTAGGTTCTGTCCGAGATGGTCGCCCCGCAGAAGGGGAACTCGCGCGCCGGCGCGTCGGCGGCCGACTTGCCGCCACTCGCCCCGGCGTTAGCCGACGGTCTCGGCGAACGGCGCAGCACGGCGGCGATGCGCGCCAGAAGCTCCCGCGCACCGAAGGGCTTCGTCACATAGTCGTCGGCGCCGAGTTCAAGGCCGACGACCTTGTCGATTTCCTCGGACTTGGCGGAAAGCATAAGGACGGCCACACGGGCGTCGTCCCGGCGCACCCGCTTCAGCACATCGTAGCCGCTCGCCTTCGGCATCATGATGTCGAGCAGCAGCAGGTCGAAGGGGCTTCCGCCACGCAGGGCCTCCTCCCAAGTGCGGATGGCCTTCTCGCCGTCCTCCGCGGCCACGGCGTCGTACCCCTCGCCCACCAGCAGGTCGGAAAGGAGCTGGCGGATGGCAGGATCGTCCTCGGCTACCAGAATGCGCGTACTCATGGATGCTGTCCCTTCCCCTTGTCATTGGTCGCGCCGGGGCCGCCGGTATCCGACGGGAAGACGAGCCTGAACGAGGCGCCGCCGCCCGCACGCGGCGCGAAATCAAGCGTGCCACCCATGGCCTCGGCGAGCCGCCGCGCGATGTTGAGCCCGAGGCCGCTGCCGGCCGCCGGCGCGGCGTTGCCTTCGTCGCAACGGTAGAAGCGCTCGAAGACGCGCCCCCGGTGGCGCGGCGCGATTCCCGGCCCCCGGTCGGCGACCGTCGCCTCGCCCGTCGCGGAAACGGAGACGTCAACCGCCTTGCCCGACGCCGCGTACTTGACCGCGTTGTCGACTAGGTTGACGACGATTTGGCTTACGGCGTCTCGGTCGAGCGTCCGCCAGACCGGCCCGTCGGGGATGGTGACGGACAGGGCCATTCCGGCGCTTTCCGCGCGGCCGCGCTGGGTCTCGGCGGACTCGGCGACTGCGGCGGCAAAATCAAGCCGTTCAGGCGAGAGCCTCATGCGCCCCTGCTCCAACCTCCCGAAGTCGAGGATGTTACCGACGAGCCGCGTCAGACGCCGGCACTCGCCGGAGATTACCCCGAGGTATTTGCGCCGCGCCGCGTCGTCCGCCACACGCCCCTCCTCGAGCATTTCGGCCGCCAGGCGTATCGCCGTGAGCGGCGTCTTGAGCTCGTGCGAGACATTTGCGACGAAGGAGGTCTTGCGCATCGAGTCGATGCGGTCGCGCCTCGCCTCGCGCGCCAGCATCCAGATTCCGGCGAAGAGGAAGACGCAAAGCGCGGCGGCGGCCGCGATGGCAAGCGCCACGCGCGCGGCGAAGCCGGGGACGGGCGCCGTCCGCCAGAAGGCGATCTCCCAGCGCGGGAAGTCCGGCAGGCTTATCGTGGCGGTTGGCGTCTTCGGCCCGCTCTTTGGCGTGGCTTCCGCGAAGCGATGCGGTGCGCTCCTGAAAAGGACCTTGCCCGCGCCGTCGCGGACATCCACGACAAGGCCATCCGGCGTGCCCTCCCGCAGGATGCGGGCCAGGTCGGCCATCAGCGAGACCATTTCGAGTTCGACGCCTGCGACGGCCCCGCCATCCAGGCGGCGCCAGCCGATGAACGAGAGCCGCTCGCCCTCGAACCAGCTGCGCCACTCGAATTCAGGAACGGCGGCGCGGGCGTCGCCCCTGCGCCGACGCGCCGACCTCTGGGGCGCTTCGCCGGCGGAAGCTTCGGCGGCCGTGGCGCCGAAGCCCTCCTCGAAGAGCGTGACATAGCGGGCCAGAAAACGGCGCTCCTCTTCCGTCGCGCCCTTCGACCGGGGGAAGGTCACCCCGTCGCCCTTCCGCCAGACGAAGGCGTTGCGGACAAGCGCGCTCGCCTTCTCGATCTCGACCATGTCGTCGGCGGATGGATCGGCGGGCAGGCGCGCGAGCAGCGCCTCCGCCTCGCGCTTCGCCTCGCGCAGGCGTTCGGAGAACGGGGCGGAGACATTGTGCGACAGTTCCGCCCATCCCGCCACAGCGGCCATTTTGCGGGACTCCGCGGCGAAGCGCAGGCAGATCGCTGCCATGGCCCAGACGAAGGCCGCCGCCGCCACCGCGAGCATCGCGAATGCCGCGAAACGCCTTTTGCGCCGCCGTTCCATGACTCCGGCGCTACCAGGAGCTGCCGCCCTCCGAACTCTGCTGGTTCATGATCTGGAAAGAGCGGGTCCTCTGGGCCTTGCGTTCCCTCGCGCTGAATTTTTCCTTGGCGAGCGCGGGCGCCGCGCTCGAGCGCTGGTATTCGGCCTCCTTCCGCATCGAGGCGTCGTTAAACTCCGCCGCGAAATCATCTGCGGCCTTGACGTTCTCCATGATGATGCTGTTCGCGGCGTCGAAGTCGCCCTTGTCGGCGGCCTGGATCGCGCGCTCGGTGCGAACGGCGTTCTCGGTCACGATGCGATGCCTCACGACATCCTTGTTGACGCTGGCGCGGACGGCGGCGAGATCCGATGAAAAGGTCACGGACCCGACGGAAGAGACCTCGCGACGGGAGCCGTCCACCGGGTCGGCGTAGGAGACCGAGGCGCGGGCGACCTCGCGCGTGTCGCCGGCCTTGCCGGGGGCGGCGTCGCACCTGACGATGACGAACTTCTCCTGGCCGCCGTAGAGCTGGTTGAGGTCGAGCGTGACCGTCGAACCGGAGATGCGGCCGTCGCGGCCAATCAGCTCGACCGGCACGAAGCCCTCGCCGAATTCCGCCTTGAGCGCGACTTGCGTGGCCGAGACCGAGAGGACGTCGCCGAGCTCGCGGGCGAAGATGGCCGGGAGGTCGGCGTTGTTCTCGACGAAGTAGCTGTTGCCGTCCGACTTCTGCGCGAGGCGCGTCATGAGATCCTCGTTGTAGTAGGAGCCGAGGCCGACCGTGGAGACGGCGATTCCCTCCTTCATCAGCGAGGCGCCGTAGCGGCCAAGCTCGTCGGCGGAGCTTGGGCCGACATTCGCCTGGCCGTCGGAGAGCAGCAGGACGCGGCTGATTTCGCACTGGCCCTGGAACTTCTTCAGCTGCTCGGCGCCGGCCGAGACGCCGGCGAAGAGCGCCGTGCTGCCGCGCGTCTCGATTGCGCGGATTTTCTCCTTCATCGCCTCCTTGCCGGTGACATGCTGCGCCGGGATGATCGTCTCGACCACGTCGTCATAAATGACGACGGACACAACGTCGCGTTCGTCGAGCCTGTCGATCGCCTCGATGGCGGCCTCGCGGGCCTTGGCGATCCTGTCGCCCTGCATCGAGCCGGAGCGGTCGAGGACGATCGCGAGGTTCACGGGCGGGCGCTTGGACTGCGCGATCCTCTCGGCGGCGAGCGTGATTTTGACGAAGGCCTGGCCGGCCTTGCCCGCCTCGCGGACGGAGTAGTCGGGTTCCACCCGGCACGATATCGAAGCGGCCTGCGCCGCAGCAGCGGCTACAGAGGCCACCGCAATGAACATTCTTCCCTTGGACATGGTTTTGATCCTTTCGTGTTTGCGTGTTGTCTTCAAGCGGCACCGTGCCGATTGACGCAAACCATTAAACCAAGTTCCGCCGGAAAAGTTGTCATAGGGAGGCAAAGTGTTTGTAAAGAATTTGCAAAGGGCTTTGCGGCCTTGCCACAGGCCGCCCTGGGCGGGGCCGGACCCCATCCGGAGGGCGGGCCGCTAGCGCCCGGCGGCGCGCCGCAGGCGCGAAACGGTCCTCTCGCGGCCGAGGAGCTCGAGCATCTCGAAGAGGCCGGGGCCTTCCTGTCGGCCCGAAACGGCCACGCGCACGGGATGCACCCACGGCCCCATGCCGCCCTCGCCGGCCAGCTCGCGCACGACGCCCTCGGTGGAGGCGGCGTCGAAGGCGGGCAGCGCCTCGAAGCGGTTCGCCAAGTCCACGAGCAGCTCGGGGACGCCAGGTTTCGCCAAGCGCTTCTCGACGGCCTTTGGATCCATTTCGTAGTCCTCGGTGAAGAAGTAGGCGCAGTTGCCGGGGATGTCGTTCCAGAACTTCGTGCGGACTTGCAGCTGGTCGATGAGCATCGGCACGTTGAATCCGGCGGGAATCTCGAGCCCGGCGGCGGCGACGCGGCGACGCAGCTCGTCCTCGAAGACCTCGCGCGGGGTGTTGCGAATGTATTCGCCGTTCATCCAGGTGAGCTTCTTGATGTCGAACTTCGCCGGCGAACTGTGGCAGGCAACCAGCGTGAAGAGCGAGACCATCTCGTCGCGGGAGAGAACCTCCCGGTCGTCGCCGGGGTTCCAGCCGAGGAGGAGAAGATAGTTGAAAAGGGCCTCCGGCAGGTAGCCCTGCTCGCGGAACTCGCCGACGAAGGCGGCGCCGTCGCGCTTGGAGTAGGGCTTGCCCTGCGCATTGACGATCATCGGGAGATGGCCGTAGGCGGGCGGCGTGGCGCCAAGGGCGCGGAAGAGCTCGAGGTGCTTGAAGGTGTTCTCGACATGGTCATCGCCGCGGATGACATGGGTGATGCCCTGATCGAGGTCGTCGACGACATTGGCGAGGTGGAAGACGGGCGAGCCGTCGGAGCGCACAATCACGAAATCCTGCGTGTCGGCGGCCTTCTTCTCGATGCGGCCCTTCACGAGGTCGTCATAGGCGAGCACGCCCTCCTTCGGCATGCGGAAGACCACGACTTCGCCGGTCTTGCCGTCCTTCGACTCCTTTGCCGTCTTGTAGGCAAAGCCGTCCCTGACCAGCTGCTCGGCGCACGCGAGGTGGCGCGCGACGTTCTTCGTCTGGTAGACCTCCGGTTCGTCGTAGTCGAGGCCGAGCCACTGCATGACGTCGAGAAGCGTCCGAATGGCCTCGGGGGTGGAGCGCTCGAGGTCGGTGTCCTCGATCCGCAGGAGGAACTTGCCGCCGACGTGGCGGGCGTAGAGCCAGTTGAAGATGGCGGCGCGGATGTTGCCGATGTGGACCTGGCCGGTCGGGGAGGGTGCGAAGCGGACGCGTACGGTGTTGCTCATGGCTTGTATTGGACTTCCCTAGAAGGTGAAACGACGGCAAAGATTATAGCAGATTTATGGACATGCCGGCCGTTTTTTGGTAGCATGGTTGCGTTGACCAGACACGGGAGTCCTGACCATGACTACACGAATGATTTTGCTGCCAGCCTTTGGGAGGCGCCTTCTCCTCGGCGGGGCGGCCGTCGTCCTCGCGGCGAGTTTCGCGGCCGGCCAGCAGCGCGACGGGCAGAATCGCGTCCGCATGACCGATGTCGGCGACGTGACGCTGAAGTACCACATCCAGGACGACATGGCCGTGATTGGAACCGGGAATAGCGGCAATCCGGCTGTTCCGGCCGGGACCGACGGCCAACTGATCCTGCCCGGCGAAATCGACGGGTTCCGCGTAAGGCGCATCGACTCCTTTGCCTTTTCCGGCTGCTCCCGTCTGGAGGAGGTCGTGCTGCCGAACCGGGCGAACGGCCAGCTCTCCCTTTCCCACGGCCTCTTCTCCGGCTGCCGCTCGCTTCGCCGCGTGGTTTTCCCCGAGCGATTCTCCTTTGCCTCGCGGGGTGGACATCCGGGGACGGCCGACGACATTCTCCACGGGTGCGACGCACTGGAGGAGATCGTTTTCCTGGGCGGCGTGCCCGAATCCTCCTTCATGGAGCGTCTGGGCATCCCGCTGGACAATCGGCTGCGCTTCACCGAGACCTACGCGAAGCAGTGGAAGGTCTATGTCGCGGACAACGGCGTCACCGGATGGAAGGTGATGGGGCCCTCGACGGACGGCGGAGACGGGCGGCCCGAAAGTCCGGGGGATGTCAAAGTCGACCTCGCGCTGGCGGAATATGCGTCGAACGAGCCCTCCTTCGCGCCGCTCGTCAAGTTCGCCGGCAACTTCTGCGCCTTTCTGAAGGCCTATGAGGCGCAGTACGAGAAGTCGTGCCGGGAACTGGACGGCCAGCTGCGCGAGCAGATGGCGATGAACAAGGACAAGTACCAGGCTTTGGGCGACCTCGACGCGGTGATGGCGTATGAGGAGGCCCTGAAGACCGATCAGCCGATCAAGACGGAAGTCGAGTCGCTCAAGGCGCTTTACGCGCAGCGCGCGGCCGCCGAGGCGGCCTACCGGAAGGAGCGCGACAAGAAGCTGGCGAAGGCCGCCGCCGTGATGCGGGCGAAGCTTGACGAAATCAAGATGAAGGAGACGAGAGCCGGCAACATCGCCTACGCCACGGAGGTCAAGGCCTACGGCGACAGGGTCGCCGTGCTTGCCGACGCCCTGCAGCGGCGGATGAAGGCTTCGACGTCGGCAGAGGCGGAGGCGCCTTCCGGCGCCAGGGCCGGCGGTGGGAAGAGGACCGACGGCGGCATCGCAAAAGAGTCGGCCGAGATGTCGAACGGCCCCCTGGTCATTCCGTAGGCGGAACAGCACCCGTGGCGAGGAGCCGGGGGGCTATTCGACGAGTTCGCCGGCCGGCGCGACGAGAAGCTGCTGCGGCGCGAGCGTGACGGTTTTCGCGGTGCCGTCGAAGTGGAAGTCGACGGTGTGCGGCTTCTCGAAGTCGACGTTGAAGAGGCACGCGCGGCCGTCTTCCGGGAAGAACGAGACATTGACGTAGGTGCATTCGGCGCCAGGCGCGTCGGCGTCCTTCTCCGTGATGAAGGCCCTGCCGCGAACCGACGTCGCCAGGCATCTCAGCACATCGCCGATGAAGCCGGTGTCGCCGTCGACGGCGCCGGGGCCGTGTTCGTTGCGGAAGGTGCCGGGATAGAACCATGAGTTCAGGAACCAGACCTCGCCCTTGCCCTTCGGGATGCGAAGCAGGAGCGGGACGCAGCTCTCATGGTCGAAGAGGACGGTCTCGGCGTCGGGCGAGACGACCTCGATGTCGCCGAGGAGGCCGCGGAAGACGCCATAGCGCCGCGAGATGTCCACGCCAAGCCGGTTCGTGCCGCCCCATGGCGCCGTCGCCCAGAAGAAGCGCGGGCCGCGACCGCGCACCTTGACGCCGCAGAGGTCGGTGAAGTCGCCCTTACGCACAAGGTCGTCCACCGTGTAGGCGCAGTAGTTGCGCGTGACGTCCGTCGAGAGCTGCGGAATCGAGATGAAGAGCTTGCCGCCGCCGGCGACATAGTCGCAGAGCGTCCGGTACTGCTTTTCGGAGCAGGTGTTCCAGCCGACGAAGGCCATCGCCTTGTAGTTCGCCAGCAGGAAGTCGGCGGAAGGCTGGTCGAAGGCGAACGAGACGATGTCGACCTGCCCGTAGGGCGTCCCCGAGAGGAGGCGGTTGCGGATGTCGTTCCCGTAGATGCCGCGGCCGCGCGGCCAGAGAGTGTCGATTGCGATTCCCCAGCCATCCTCCGGCGCGCCCTCGAACCACTCCATGTGCTTCTCGGCCCAGCCATGGAGGCCGGCGATGACGCCGTTGCGGTCGGGGCGGGAGTCGAGCGAGAGGCCGACGAGGTCGTAGTTCCCCTTGGCGATGGCGAAGGTCGTCTCGGGCTGGCCGGGGGGCGTGCCGTTCGCCTTCACGAAATCGTAGAAGTCGCTCATGACCTTGCGGTAGCTGCGGCTCCAGAGGCAGTCCTCGTCGAGCTCGTCGCGCATCTTCTCCGCCTCAAGGGCCCTGTCCTTCAGCTTCGCGTCGGGCGGGCGGCGCGCGGTGATGGGCTGGCCGATGCGCGGCGTGCGGTTCTGCGGCGAGTTGTCGGCGGTCGTCTGGCAGTGCCAGGCGCCGGACTCCGAGACGATCACCTTCGCGCCGGCCATGTATTTCATGGCCATTTCGGAGCGGAGTGTCTCGAAGCGGTGTGGGTTCGAGACGTCGAGCCAGCCATAGTGCTCGTTGGCGATGTGCGAGCCCCAGAGCCCCAGGCCGTACTGGCGGCACAGGCCGCGCGAGATCGCCGACGCGAGGTTCATCTCGCAGGTGCAGTCCTCGTACATCGTGAAGTCCACGCCTGCGGCGACCTCGTAGTCGAGGAAGAAGTTCGAGCTCGTGCAGCAGATGTTGCCGTAGCCCATTTCCTTGCATTCGCGGATGTGCGCGGCGACGCGGGCGACGAGGTCCGCGGCGAGCTTGTCGAGACGCGGCTCGGACGCCTTGGAGTTGGCGCTGTCGTAGCGGAAGGTGAAGCGCTCGCCGAAGTCATAGCCGATGTAGTGGGGGTTCTCGGTGAAGCGCGACGAAAAGGCCGGGTTGACGCCCTCCAGGTAGATCATCGTCGAGTGGAGGCCGAGCTCCTCGCAGAGCCGGAGCGACTTCAGGACGCCGGCGCCGGCGCGCTCCTTTTCGTAGCGCGCGAATTCGGGGAACTCCTCGACGGAGAGGTTGCGCAGGTTCTCCCAGTCGGGGGGCGGGAAGGAGAGGCCGAGGTCCTCGAGGGCGAGCCACGCGGCCTGCGGGCGCGGACGCCGCGAGGCGTTCCACCAGAACTGCACGATGTTGCCCTGGTTCTCGGCGACGGTGCGGCGCACGAGGTCGCACGGATCGCCCCGTTGGCCCTGCCAGTTCGTGTAGGCCCAGCCCGATCCGGCGGGGAAGAAGCCAGAGACGTTGTAGATCGCGTTGCCGACGAGGATGCCGCACGGCGGAAGTTCAAAGGGTGTCTTTTTCATGAGGGGAGTCCGATGTTCGCCGTGCGCCGACAGGGCGGACAGCATGACTATTGAAGCAAAGGGGGAAAAAAAAGTCAAGGCAAAAAAAAGATGTTGACAAAAAGATTGGGAAGGGGTAGAATGGATGCCGCTTTTTTCGCCGCGGAGGGCCCGCGGGGGGCCGCCCCGAGAAGGGCGCCCGGACGGGGCCGGAGGCGGCGGGAAAAAAATAGTTTGACATTTTCCTCGGGAAGTGCTAGACTGTTTGGCACGCTTTTCGAAGGGGAGCGCCTCGGGCGCGGCCTTCGGCGGGCGTCTGTTCATTGAAACCGGAAGACTTTTTACGAAGACAGACCTTCCTATCCGGAAGGGATGTGATGGATTAAGCGATGTGCCGGGACTCACTCGAAGACAATCGCGGCGCGCCGGGAGGCGCGGCGCGGCAATTTCTACTATGAGAGTTTGATTCTGGCTCAGAACGAACGCTGGCAGCGTGGATTAGGCATGCAAGTCGTACGAGGGCGGCCCAGTTAGCAATAATCGGGCCGCCCGAGTGGCGGAAGGGCGAGTAACGCCTGGACAACCTGCCCCTTTGCTGGGAATAACACGGAGAAATCCGTGCTAATGCCGAATGAGGCCGCCTGGGGCATCCCCGGCGCGCCAAAGGCGGGGACCGCAAGGCCCGCCGCAGAGGGAGGGGTCCAGGTACCATCAGCTGGTTGGTGGGGTGACGGCCTACCAAGGCGACGACGGTTAGCTGGTCTGAGAGGACGACCAGCCGCACTGGGACTGAGATACTGCCCAGACTCCTACGGGAGGCTGCAGTCGAGGATCATTCGCAATGGGCGCAAGCCTGACGATGCGACGCTGCGTGGAGGATGA
>JAEEGL010703790.1_pt1 | contig 13494 bp, 8 predicted proteins | sample 9134231 | NCBI WGS metagenome assembly JAEEGL01 (sample SAMN16246548, study PRJNA631951) | gut metagenome | biome: gut microbiome; feature: rumen; material: fiber-attached | host: Bos | place: Iran: Karaj | collected 2018-10
GAGGGCAATATCAAGCAAGTAGCAATCCCAAAAGGTGCAGCAATCGGCGAAAAAGGTGTTTTCATTGGTGATTATATTTTTGAGGACATCAACGAAGATGGCGTTATTGATGATCAAGACCAAACTGTAATTGGAGATCCTAATCCTGATTTTACATTCGGTTTTGGTAATACTTTCTCCTACAAAGGTTTTGACTTAACCATTTATTTCAATGGAAGTTATGGTAACGATGTCTTCAACCTCAACAACTACTATCTAAAAAATGTCCGTGAAAACGGAAATCTGCTCACCGATGCCAACAATTACGCAAGATTAGAGGTTATCGACCCGAATTTGCCATCAAACGATTATCGAAACGTAAGAGTTGTAAATACGGATTCTAAATATCCGCTTTTGACAAGTTCCGCAGTCAACGACAACAACCGTCAAAGCGACCGCTATGTAGAAGACGGTTCATATATCCGTTTGCAAAATATCGCTTTGGGTTACACTCTCAAAAAAGAATGGGTTAAGAAAGTTAAACTCGAAAACGTCAGAGTTTATGCCAATCTTCAAAACGTGTACACTTGGACAAAATATTCTGGTTACGACCCGGAAGTCGGCTGTATGTACGGTAACGCACTCTTAAACGGTCTCGATTACGGACGTTATCCGTCTCCGAGAATTGTTACATTCGGTGTAAACGTTCAGTTTTAATTAAAAATTGAAAAAATTGAAAATAATTATGAAAAACAGAATAAAATATCTAAGTCTCATAGCGGCGGGTATGCTCACATTATCAGGTTGTTCTGACGATTTTCTTGATCAGGAAAATACTTCAAGCACCAATGTTGTAACGTTCTTCGACAGCGACGAGGCATTATCAAAGGCAACTGCCACACTTTATAATTATGTGTGGAACGCCTTCAACGGAAAACTTTATTACTCAATGGGCGACGGCAGATCCAACAACATTACCGCTCAATGGAGTGATTATATTAAATTTTTCACCAATTTTAACGACGGCGGTACTACCGAAGGTCTTTACGAAGGTTGGTCGGCTTTGTATTCCGTTGTGGCACAATCAAATAATGTTATCAACAACATCGAAGAATATGCCACGGGAATAAGTGAGGACGCCAAAAACGAAGCGATAGCCGAAGCCCGTTTTATGCGGGGCACTGCATATTGGTATTTAGCATCTCTTTGGGGTAATGTCGTTTTGTACGAAAACACCGGCGCACTTGTTAATTCTTACGTTGTTGCACCGCACAACCGTGCCGATGTATTTGAATTTGCAATCCGCGACCTTGAATTCGGTGTTAAAAACCTGCCCGAAAAATCTTCGGCAGTAGGCAGAGTAAACAAATATTCTGCTGCGGCAATGCTTTCGAGAGTTTATCTTTCTATGGCAGGCATTACGACAGACGGACAGTACAACGGCTCTAATGTTAAAACCGATTTTAACGACGGTATGCGCAATACATATTACCTCGACCTCGCAAAAAAGGCTGCTCAATATGTTATCGACAAATCCTCATACAGTTTGATGGACAATTATGCAGACCTTTTCAAAATCGAAAACAACAACTGCGCTGAGGATATTTTCCAACTTCAATGGATTGAGGGTTCTACGGCCTCTATCGGTTGGGGTTGCAATCAAGACATCACACAGTTTTTCGGTTGGAGTACAATGGTTACCGACCAAGTCGGTTGGGGCAGTGCAACCTGCGTTTCATGGGATTTGTATGCAGAGTTTCACCGTCTTGATACAGAAGACGGAACATTTAATTTTGCAACGCTTTTCCCCGGCGAGGCAGGCAAAGATCTCCGCATGAGAGAATGTATTGCCGAATATGGCAACGAATATCCCGAATTTAACGTTAAAAACGGCGGCTACATTTACGGCGTTACCGAAAGTGCCTCCACCGACGGTGCCAACATCAAAAAATATGTTGTAGGCACTCACGAAGATAACGGTGTAAGTTACATGCAATCCTCAGGTATCAATACGCACATGATGCGGCTCGCCGAAGTTTATCTCAACTATGCAGACGCTGCCATGGGCAACGAAACTTCCACTACGGATGCTACGGCATTGGAATATTTCAACAAAATACGCTTACGTGCAGGGCTCAACCCCGTTGATAAAATTACATACGAGAAACTCCGCCATGAATACCGCCTTGAAACCGCTTTTGAAGGTTTGTATTGGTATTTTCTTGTACGCCGTGCATACTATCAACAGCAAGAGGTTGTAAATTATCTCAACTCTCAGGATAGAAATCGCAGATACAAATACGATACTAATAAGGAAGCATACGAACCTAATTCTGATAAAGGCAACGGCGTATTTCCTGCCGATGCAAGCAGATTATTGCTCCGTTATCCTGACACGGAAACTGCCAAAAACCCTGCACTCAACGAACCCTCGCGTGCATGGACTTTTGCTGAACGGGAAACAGACGAATCAACGCTTTTTAATTAATAAAAAACAAATCTGAAAAATTATTATGAACATAAAAAAAATATTATATACGACAGCGGTCTCGACTTTGATTTTGGGATATTCGTCCTGCAAAGACGAAGACGGCAGTTCATATCCCGAGGGCAGCGGTCCTGTTACCGTAAATAAAGTATATCTGCTCAACATAGATGATACTACGGGACACAAAGAACGTGAAGTAGAATTTGCACGTTTGGGACAAACATTAAGGCTTGACGGTTCGGGATTCGGCGGCACATTAAAACTGCTCGTCAACGGCTACGAAACTTTTTTCAACTCAGCACTCGTTACCGACAACAACATTATTTTCTCTCTTTCGGGTACAACACCAGTTGCTGATGCCGACGAAAGTGTTAGAAACAAAATTCAGTTTGTTAAAAGCAGTGGAACGTATTCTTACGATTTTGTAATACGAGCTGCATCGCCCAAAATTACTTCAATTTCACCGTCAATACCTCAATCCGGCGAAACGGTGAAAGTATCGGGTTATAATCTCGAAGAGGTTTCTGAAGTTACACTTCCCGGTGGCGTTAAAGTTACCGACGGTATCGTCAACGCGCCTGAAGAAGAAACGGGCGAATGGTTCACATTCGTAATGCCCGAAGGTGTAACAGAAAACGGAACTATCACGATAACAGGTGCTAACGGTCAAGCCATTTCGGGTGCATATTTCAACGACACTCACGGAATGTTGCTCAATTTTGATGGCAATGGCGATCATGGTTTTTGGTCGTGGAGCGAAACTGGTAGCATGATTAACGACGAAGACCTTGTGGACGACCCGCTTGGAATCTATGGCAAAGTGTGTCAAATAATACCTCAACGCCTTATTGATGCTGATGGACAAATAGCAGGCGGCAAATCTCGCGCTAGTGAAGTTTGGACAGCAGGCGACGGCAATGAAAAATACCGTACACTCGATTGGGTGGCAGAAAACTGGACTGATGGTATAAGCACACCGCTGTCAGAAGTCGGTTTCCAATTCGACATTTACGTTCCTGAAGAATGGAATTTAACGGGTCAAATCGAGATTGTTCTTGGTAATAACTACAATTTTAGTGGCTATGGAAGCGACGAACTAAAAAGCAAATCTGCGATGGTTTATGCGTATGTTCCTTGGCTCAATTCAGATGGCACAACAACTGCTTTTAAAACCGATGGATGGCAGACTGTGACAATTCCACTTTCGGAATTTTCAAAATACAAATTTGAAATTGAGGCCAAGAATACTCCTTTGTTTAGCGAGTTCGTGGAAGACCACGCCGCGCTCAAATATCCTAATATCGGCATGGGTTTCGTCAATACGGATGTTAAAATTTCTGACGACTTAGTTTATAAAGCCGACGTATGTAAGCAGTTGATTTATGTTGACAATTTCCGTTTTGTAAACATTAAATCTACAACTGTTTCTGATTTTTAATAATGTTTATGAAGAGACGTATCGAGGTGCGTCTCTTCAATAACCTATAAAAACGAATTTTAAAAAATGAAAATAAATAGAATATTACCTGTTGCAGTATGTGGAGCATTGCTTTTCGCATCTTGCGACGACGACAAAATGGATTGGCACACGCCAGAAGGTCATACGCCAATATCATCCATAGATGAAATTCCGCTTTCCACCGATGAGTCGATGGCAAATTATAAGTTCATCAAAGAATATATGGCAGAATATATGCCCGGAGTAACAATCGGACTTGGGCTTGGCGCCGATAAGTTTCTTGAAGATGAACAATATCAAAAAGTTGCCGCCAACAATTTTCAGCAGTTTGTCACCGGCAACGCCATGAAATTTGGTTCGGTATGCAAGTCAAACGGTAAATTGGATTTCACCAAAATCGACAATTTCATCGACAAAGCCAAAGAGTTGAATCCCGATGTTAAAATCTTTGGTCACAACTTGCTTTGGCACACCCAGCAGCCGCAAGTATATTTGAAGAGTTTGATATCTCCAGATGTTAAGGTAATTGCAGATGGTGATGATAGCGGTATTGAAAATCTTTGTACTAATTCGGATTTCGATACAGAAACAGGTTGGGCGCAAAACGGTTCATATCATACAGGTTCGATTGTCGAAGATTCAGATGCAGATCGTGGTAAAGTAATGAAACTTGAAGTATCATCTTTAAGCGATGATAATTGGAAATCCCAGGTATTTTATACTTTTTCTTCAATATTAGAAGTAGGAGAGGAATATAAATACGAGTTTTGGGCAAAAACTGATGGAAATTGTAAAATTCAGTTATGTGGACAAGGAAATCCGTATAATGCGTGTTCCCAATATTATGGTAGTACGTATACACTTACAAATTCGTGGATGAAATACGAAGGGACTATAACCTTGGGAGCAGACAATGACCAAATTGTTAAAATGGGATTTCAGTTTGGAGGAGAAGAAACAGTGTTGTATATTGATGGATTTAAATTTGGTAAAGAAAAATCTGGACCAACCAATCTTTGCTTAAACCCATCGTTTGATACAGAAACAGGTTGGGCACAAAACGGTTCGTACCATACAGGTTCGATTGTCGAAGATTTAGATGCAGATCGTGGTAAAGTTATGAAAATAGAGGTTTCTTCTTTAAGCAACGCTAATTGGAAATCTCAAATGTTTTATAAATTTGCTAATATTTTTGATGAAACTAAGACTTATGTTTGTTCTTTTTGGGCAAAAACCGACGATGCCTGCAAAATACAAATTTGTGGTCAAGGCGACCCTTATGATGCTTGTGACCAATATTATGGAAAAGAGTATAATTTAACAACCTCTTGGATGCAATATGAAACAGAAATAAATTTTTCTGAAACAAATAATTTAATTCAAAAACTTGGATTTCAATTTGGAGGTGCAGAAGCAACTTTATATTTTGATGATTTTGTTATCTATGAAAAAGAGGCAAGTTCTAAACGTGCTTTGTCTAAAGCATCAACAGTTGTATATACTTTTAAAACTCTCGACGAAAAGCAAACCGCCCTCCTTACCGCAATGGAAACATGGATTACCGATATGGTATCGCACTGTAAGGAGAAAGGCAATGTAACCGAGTGGGATGTTCTTAACGAGGCAATTGGCGACGATAGCAAAATACGTGGCGTTGACGGTGGTTTTATGTCAGACGACGGACAGCCCACAGAATCTGAGACCGACGGCTTGAACCTCAACTGGGCATCCGACCATTTCTACTGGGGCTACTTCCTCGGCAAGGATTACGCCGTAAAAGCTTTCCAATTTGCAAGAGCAGCCGCAGGCAATGATGCAAAACTTTACATCAACGATTACAACCTCGAAACTTCGGATTCAAAACTTGAGGCGCTTATCAATTACGTAAAATACATCGACGAGACAAACGGTAGTGCCATTGTTGACGGTATCGGTACTCAGATGCACATCATGAGTTTCAACCCCGACGACACCAAAAATGATGCTGCTAAAGAAGGCATAAAAAATATGTTTACAAAACTTGCCTCAACGGGTAAACTTGTACGCATAAGCGAGTTGGACGTAGCATTCTCTTATACTCACGATAATGAAACAAAAGTAAATCCATCTGCAGAACAGCTTCAAGCACAGGCGGATACGTATAAATTTGTGATAGAACAATACAAAGCTATAATTCCGACAGAGCAACAAGGCGGTATTTGCATTTGGACACTCACAGATGCCGACGACGAACATGAATATTGGCTCAAAGGCGACAAACCAAATCTTTTCAACGCAGATTACAGCCGCAAACCTGCCTACAAGGGAGTATGCGATGGTATAGCCGGCAAAGATTTGTCAGCGGAATTCAATGGCAGTCAGTGGAGTAATTAGTTTTTTCTTAGGATTTTTAAACCAAGAAAAACAAGAAAATTGCCAATATCAGAAGTCAAAAATAACAAATTAATAAAAAAAGTTCCCGCTATAAAATTTTTATAGCGGGAACTTTTTTTTGTAAGAAAAATTGTTGCTATTTTTGAAACGTTTTTTTACGCATTTTTGTCAAGAAATACATTATAAGTCATGCAAATAAATTCAGACAATCCCATTTGGAAGAAACTGATTTTGGGCGAAACACAGGTAACGCTAAGGTATTTAGCAGCCAAAATAGCGTTAAGCCATCTTCAACTCAAAGTCCGAATAGGAAAAAACGGATACACAGTAGAAAAAGCTGCTCTTGAACTTTATCAAGTTTACAAGATCGGAGAAAATCTACCTGCCGTTAAAATAGATATTCAAACTTTTTTAAACTGTTAAAAAAAAGTAATTATGGAAAAATACCTTAAAACACCACAAGAAACGGCTCAATTGATTCTTTCCGGCAGAAAACTTTTACTCGCAGGAAACGAGGATTTATTATCTAAACTTCCACAAGGAGAATGGATTGCTGGAACTTCACCATATTTTATGGATATTGACGGTGGTCAAGTCTGTCAAGATAAAATCTTCGTAAACGATATTACTGATTTTCAAGAAGAAATATCAATAAAAGTCTATACAGAAGATACTATCAAAAATATTTATAAAGATGGTTTTGATAACGGTTTTACAGCTTTAATAATTCCACCATACAGCAATGTTCATACGGAATTTGCCGTTCATGCTCCTGATTATGAGAATTTTGCAACAAGACCGTTAATGGGTTGGGTTTCTTGTTATAGTTTCCCTCAAGACAACAAATCCAGCAAAACATTCTTTAAAACAGGCAATTCCGGCTCAACAACAAATGCCGTGGCAATGCACGTAAAACTGCCAAAAAACAAATATGCCGAAATGGATTTAATAAATCTTTACACGCAAGGCAACGGCGATGAAATCATATTTCTTGAAGACGGGTTCAATGCTAAAGACGTTTTAATCAACGGAGAAAAACAAAACTTTGCCGAATATATCCGCAAAAAACACATTGACACAACATTACCGATTGTTGCTAATTATAATTCTGCGATGATAAATGTCAGCATTGAAAGCCTCAGCACTAATCAAGTAAACTTGGTTGCTCCCGTTTTCAAAGACGTGAAATACCGCTTTGCAAAATCCATAGAAAACCTCGAAAGTGATTTTCAAAAATTCGCCGTAAAAAACAATGTTAATCCCGTATGCGCTTCTATTTGCATTTTACTATATTATTATGCTAAACTCGAAGGCAAGCAATGCGGAAATATTTACGCACCAATAACCAACGGTGAAATCTGTTATCAACTTGTAAATCAAACAGTTGTAACACTTGAAATAAAAGATGTTTAATAAAAAACAACAAAAATGCAGTTATCCGATAAAAAATATGCCAAAAGACTCAAAGATTTTGGTCTGAGTCTTGTCACAAAATACAAAAGCGGTGATAAAATTATCGAAAAGTCTTCAGAATCAACGCTTAACGAAGATATTGAAAACGGCATACGACTTGAAAAAAACTATTTGCGCGGCGGAAATTCAGTTTTCAAACTTTTCAATTTCGACCCGAGAATCAAATACACTTTCATAAATCCCGCAAAGAGAAAAAGTTGCCCAAATTGCGGTGCTGACATTGATTCTCAAAGCGGAGAATGCCCTTATTGCGGAACTGCTTATAACATGGACTACGAGTCAAAAAATCTTGGCGCAAAATATCACACCGACCTTGTAATGTACTCGGGAACTTACAAAAAAATCACGTTGATAATTGATATAATTATCAGTTTCATAATAAGTTACATCTACATCAAAACCACAGGACGAACTTTCAACGGTTGGGATTTTTCTAAAGTTTTGATAGGGACAGCACTTTTATCTTTGGCGTTTTACTACGTTTTTTATTATTTGGATTCGTTTTTTATACTCCTGCCGATAAAAATTTACAAAGAAAAAATCAATGCCGCTCAAGAAAAATTTTGGGCGGAAAACTCGGCTCAAATCAATAAAAATACTTTTTTCAACAATCTCAATTACGAATTGCAAAAGTATTATTTTGAAGGCGAAAAAACGAAAAACGTTTTGGATTTTGATTTCGTGGATTACACCACGATTTCCAAAGAGGAAATCAACGGAGAAAAAATTATCAATATAGAAGTTTTGGTACGTGAAGTTTTCATCAATGCCGGCAAAATCAAAAGCCGTCAAAACGATTTGAAACTCAAACTAAAACATGTCAAAAGAGAATATTCCTTGGAAAATGCGGGCGGAGTTGCCCTAAAATGCAAAAACTGCGGTACTTCAATAGATGCTTTTCTTACTGAATGTCCGAGTTGCGGCACCCGTCAAAACTATCTTCAGGAATGGTATCTCGTTTAAAATCAATATTTTTTCAGATGATAACAAAAAACAGCATAGAAACGGCATATAGCTTTTTTCATCAAAAACGTAACGTTTATATCCACTCCAAAATGGATTGGCAAAAAGATGACATTGAATACGCTATTTCATCATACGTCGAAACAATGTCAAAAGACCTTTACAACAAAATCTCTCAAGGCAGAAAGGATTTTCTACTCTCCCACTCTACTTTTGAAGCCGATATTACCTTTGCCGTGGATATTTTAGAAAAAATGTCAGCAAATTTTTAACAATACAATATACGTAATTCTTGTATACAATATCAATATTTTTACGGAATACTCTTACACAAAAATTGCATAAAAATACATTTTTATAAATATATTCTGTATAAATATTCTTTTTTATGACTATAACGGGATACCAAAAACTTCAAGAAATAAATTTTTAAGTAAAACACTTAAAAACTAAAAGACATAAAAAAAAACACCGGCACTATCCCTCTTATTAAAATGCCGGTGTTAAAAATCAAAATATATGTTCGAAGACTTGTTTATCCAATACATCCGCAACTAATATTCACATAACTAATTATTAATCACGAAATACCAAACTTTCACCTTCAATAGTAAAACTATTTTTACGGTTTTTAAATTCATTGAATTTAGTAATACCGTTAAAAACTGCCATCACAACAATAGCAAGCAATACAAAGAATAAAATAGCTACATTCATAATCAAAATCGTTTTTTAAAAAGGGTTAATACTAATGTTTACTAATCACGTTACAAATGTATACATTTACAAAATAAGTACCAAATTTTTCTGTATAAATTTATCGTTAAATTGTATTTTTATACATTAACAATTTTAAAATATTTTCAATTGTAAAAAATATTTGCATTTTGTTGGAGCTATTATGAAAAAAATGTATTAAATTTGCGTTGCAAGTATTAAAAAAGATAATATGATACAACTGAAAGCCGGATATTTCACAAACGCAATGGAATCTCTCAGGAGTAATGCTTCTATCGAGAAAAAAGTAAAACTTCTGATGGAACAACTCTCCTATTTCGATTTGGAGAGCAACATCGAAATCAAAGACGAATGTTCCGATGCGGCAACCGCACTATTATATAATATAGTCTCAAGAGGTACGCCGACTTATCCCTCGCAATTTATCGAAGATATTCTTTCAACTACAATCGGCAAAACTCTCAAAAGAATTTCCAAAGACGGAACTATTTTTAGAGAAATTCCCAAACGTGAAGTTCAAGACTTGGTTTTCAGAGCCTTACACGTTATAGAACCAAGGCAAAAAGCCGAAAAATCAACCTCTGAGGACCCAAGACTGCAATTCATTTACGATTACATAACATACGGAGCTGTTTTCTCTCAAGGCGATTATATTTGGCAATTAGCGGAAATTGACAGAAATTTTGACAATATTTTCAAATATTCAAAAAAATTCCGACGCAATTTAAAAGTCCTGAAAGCAAATCCCGAATATGATTTTTTGAATGAAAAATGCGATTTAACTTTCAGCGCACCATACAGCGAAAATACCGCTGATTGCATCACTTACGGGTTCAATCTTGATGACTCGCTCGTTGATACAACGGACTGGATTAGAGAAAATATGATTTCTTCACTGCTCAACAAAATTAACATCACGGGCAGGGTAATTATCAAGAAATCAGACATTTTGTCGCATAAAACAGACGAGTTGAATTACTTCACGCAAAATCCGTATTTCGATATTGTAAGAGATAATTATAATTCTCCGCTTTTCAATTCGGAAGACGGTATTGAAGCCTTGCAGATAGCATTAACACCGCTTGCAATAGCAAGAATTCAAAAAGTAATTCTTGAGGCCGTTAATTCGGACGCACTTTCGCTCACCGCCAAAACTTGGAAAATCGGCGTCATCGAAAGAGACGTTCCGTGTGCTTTCTTAGCATTAGAAGATTTGAAACAGCATTTCAATAAGTTTTTCACGCTCGAAAACTGCGCCAGAAAATTTCCTAACGTTAAACTCGAAATCTTTCATACTCAAGAATTTGCAGAAACAGAATTAAATCTCTTGTATCAAGGCAGCCGTGAGGATATTTCTGAATTTGACGAAAACAAAGAATACGATTTGTTAATTGACGTTTCGGTTTTAAGCAGATTTTCGTTCAACAATGAAATTCCAAAAACGAAGTCAAAAAAGTATGCCGTTATCCGTTCGGCAAAATCGCCATCGGTTCAAACGAAACTTTTAAAGGCAAATTATATTCATTACGATATAGATTTAACGCTTCCACAAGAGGAGGAGGAGGATGACAACGAGGAGAATTTCAACGAGCAGGAAGATGCTTTGAAATTTTTCTTAAAAAACCTTTTCGCCAAAAACGATTTTCTTAAAGGTCAGGCAAAAAGCATCAGTGAACTTCTCAACGGAAACAATCTTCTGCACATCTCGCCCCCGGGTACAGGCAAAACATTAATTTCGCTTTTTGCGTGTCTAATGAAACCGGGTTACAGTTTTGTTTTGTCGCCGACGATTGCCGTTATGGATATGCAATTCGATATGCTCAGGGACAGAAAAATCGACATCGATTATTATCTAAATCCGGCTCTTCAAAACTCTTTGGACAGAGATTTAGCAGCCCGCAGCGTAACGCAAGGCAGAAGCCTGATAACGTTTTTTTCGCCCTCGCTGATTCACGACCCGTATATCAGAAAAATCTTTAAACAAATTGATTCTAAGGCAATTCCGATATACTACATAATGCTTGACGAGGCGCAGAGAATCTCGCTTCAAACATCGGATTTTAGGCCTTATTATCAGGATATTAAAAACATAATAGCGAAGAATTTTTCCGACGAAAACATCAATACGCTCAGAATCGGTGCGTTTACTTCAACGCCCGAAAAAAACATTCAAAACGAAATAGTTCAAAAACTTCAGATTGATTGTATTGAGAGAGTTAATGCTGAAAATATCGGAAAAATCGACTTATCAGTCCACGAAATTCAAATGAGAGGTGCCGGCAACACTGACGATTTGCAGGCATACGCAAAAAAACTGAAACAAGTTCAGGCGGAAAAAATTTTGATGCAGTCAAAAAATCAAAATTTAAAAGCACTGATTTACTCCTTGCAATGTCCATTCGACAAAAATGAAAACCATCAAATCGGCGGTTTCAACTCCGATTATTACGAAGGCGACATTGTAGAATTAGACCGTCAAATCACGAGTTCTCAAGCACTTGAGGGACGTAGAGCGTTCAAGAATTTCAAAGACGGAGCCTCAAAAATCCTTGCAGCCTCTCGCTCCATAGGAACGGGAATAAGAATCAAGGATTTAACTGACATTATCTATTTTGAACCGCCGCTTTCTCTTGAAAGTTTTTGCAGAATGAATGGCAGAGGCAGTTTGAATTCCGAAATTAAAGTAAATCTTATGCTTAACATTTCGGAAAAAGATTTTGCCGGTTTTGAATCCATCAGGGACAATAACGGAAAACTCACAACAGCAGAAAACATCACGGCTACGGATTTTGATACGGCAGCTAATCTTCAAAACCTTCTTAATCAAAACCCCGGTCCGGAAAAAGAAAAAACTATTCTTAAAGAAATTTTAAACGGTGTTTCATTTCCGCAATATTCTTTAAGACAGATAGTTACTGACGCTGTTTTTAACGAATTCGGATTTGAAATCCAAACAGAAACCGAACCGGCATACAATCCGAACAGTTTGTACATTTATACGCAACAAAAAACTAAAAGTTTAGGCTTCATCAATTTCAAGGACAACTCTTTGAATATGCCTGAAATGCAGTACGATAAGGAAATATCGGAAAAAGTTCAAACTTTTATTTTGGATTTGATTAACAATTCTACCGACAATCCTCTTGCGTACCTTTCTGTTATGGAAACCGAACAGTCTGCGGAAGAAAACGACGGTATCCAAACAGCTTTGGACGCCGTTATGGAAGGTCAAAAGGCAAAAATAACCATACCTTTTTATAATGACATTTTCCGCGAAGGTGCTCAAATGTTAAATTCAATACTCGGAACTAATACCTCGGCTACGATTTTAAGACGTTGCTATTCAAAGACTTTCAATTATGACGAGTTTGAAAAAGTTTTAGCAAAGGATTATGAAATAAGAATTAAAAATCTCGGCGAGGGAAAACGCTTTGCATTCATAGAATTATACAACAAATTCAGAAACAAAGCCGATACCTTGAGAGCAATTTCAAGACTCAAAGAAATAGATTTGATTGACGATTATTTGATTAATCCGGCAAAAGAAGAAATTGAGGTCTATGTTACAAAACATAACAAAGATTTCTACAAAATGAAACTCATGCCCGTTTTGCAAAGAAATTTAACAAGAGAAAAAATGCTTTTGTATTTTTCCGGCATTGAGGAAGAGAAATTTTTAAGTCTTGAAAAATACACCGACACGCTGATAGATTTTTTCTACACGGAAATTTATCCGCTTTACGAAAGAGCAGCAAAAGATTCGGGGAAATTTTTCCGCACCGTTTTGGAAAAACAAAAAGACGGCACTTTAACGCAGGAAGAAATTATGAAAAACCTTCAAAACTATTTCATATCGCGTTATAAATGTGGTTTTGTCTGCGACGAAATTCCCGAAAATGCCGATAAAGTAGACGGAGTTTTGTATCTCATAGACAAGGCGGGAAGCAATTTAAACGAGCTGACAAGCCTTAGAGAATCCGTCAGCGAAAACCAAAAAGCAAATTCAAAACCGGCTGACAAA
>JAEEGL013042286.1_pt1 | contig 13494 bp, 12 predicted proteins | sample 9134231 | NCBI WGS metagenome assembly JAEEGL01 (sample SAMN16246548, study PRJNA631951) | gut metagenome | biome: gut microbiome; feature: rumen; material: fiber-attached | host: Bos | place: Iran: Karaj | collected 2018-10
ACTGGTCAATTACACGTTGAACCATTTGCTTTAGCATTTAGAGATGTTTATACTTTTGGTCCTGCTTTTAGAGCGGAACATTCTAATACTGTTAGACACGCTTCTGAATTCTGGATGGTGGAACCAGAAATCGCTTTTGCAGACTTAAATGACAACATGGATGTCATTGAAGATTGTGTTAAATACTGCATCAACTATGTTTTAGCAGCTTGCCCTGAAGAAATGAATTTCTTTAATACGATGATTGATAAGACTTTATTCGAAAGACTCAATCATGTTGTTAATTCAGAATTCAAGAGAATGACATATACCAAAGGTATTGAATTGCTCCAAGAAGCTGTCAAAAATGGTCATAAATTTGATAACAACAAGATTGAATGGGGTATGGATTTACAATCCGAACACGAAAGATACCTCACTGAAGAAATTGTCAAAGGTCCTTTATTCTTAATTGATTATCCAAAAGAAATCAAAGCCTTCTATATGAGACAAAATGACGATGGTAAAACTGTCGCTGCCTGTGACTTATTAGTACCCGCAGTAGGCGAACTCGTCGGTGGTTCTCAAAGAGAAGAACGCTATGACTTATTAAAGAAGAAGATGGAAGAACTCGGAAACGATAAAGAATTAGCTTGGTATTTAGATACCCGCCGTTATGGTGGATGCCGCCACGCTGGTTTTGGTATCGGATTTGATAGATTATTGATGTATGTCACAGGCATGCAAAATATTCGCGATGTTCAACCTTACCCAAGGACAAGTGGCAGTATAAAATATTAATATGGCAAAAGAAGAAAAGATTTTGACTCCCGAAGAAAAAGAAAGAAAGGATCGCGCTAGATTCCGTATCTTTGTCGTCCTTATTATTTTTGATATCCTCTTGGCTGGTTATTTGGTTTACGAAATGATTTCTGTCTTTACCAATAGTGGAACACCTGCCACCTCGCAAAGTGCATTAGCCATTATTCAATTATTGAAATAACGAGACAAACAAAAACAATTTCCAAATCGCGGAAATTGTTTTTTTATTGTTGCTGATTATTAGAATTATCAGGTGGTGTGTTTGGGACATTTGAAGCGGGATTTACGGTGTTATTTAGACTATTGAATGCCGCTTCATTAGTGTTGAAATTATCTAAATTCTTATCAAATACTGTTCTTGATAATCTAAACATTCTAATGGTTCTAGCAATGAGAGATTGCAGAGTCCACAAATACCAAAGTCCACCGATAGTGGCGCCAAAAGTAAAGATATAACTAGGGATAGCTTCCATCACGAAGTGTGGAGAGTTGATAAGCGCCGGCCAAGAGGCCAATAATGTGATATTAAAAATCTTTGTGTAATAGTCTGGGTTACCAAAATCCCAAAGGAATAACAAAGAAGCAAATCCGTTTTTTTCATTGAAGGGATTATAAGAGAAATCACGTTCGACTATATCTCTAACAATTAAAACAGCAGCAGAAGCAATTAAGATGAGAATAGGAATCCAAGATTCTTTGAAAAATTTTCTCCAATTCTTTTTTCTAGCGTAGGGGAGGAATTGTTTTTTTGTGGTTATGACTCTTGTGGTTAAAACATCGGCCACCATATTGTCTAATTTCTTGCCTTGCCAACGCATAACACGCGTAATAAGCATGCCGATATATCCGATTAAGACAAACACTAAAATTAATACCAAAAGGAAGGCTAATATTAGTCTTTTATCGTTTTCTGATAATGATACGAAAATCGGTAACATGGCTCCTCCTTTTTAAATATTAAAACTATCGTCATCATCGTTTGATGGCTTCTCTACTTCTTCATCTCTAGGAATATAAGAGATATCGTTTTCATCCACGAGATCTTCTGGAACTTTTTCTTCTTCCTTTTCATCCTCGTTTTCAACTTCAGGGTTATTTCTTAAATATTGAGGAACGTAGAAAGGATCCTCATCAACTTCTTCGGCTTGATTGTAAATGGAAGTATCTTGTGGAATATTTTGTGGGCTTTCTGTGGCAACATTAGGAGTACTGCTTTGTGCGGCTAGTGTGGCTTCCGCTCTGGGAGTAGCTAATGAAGCAAGGATTTCTTTAGCCTTTTTATCTTCTGGAAAATCGTCATATAAGGAACGGCCAGTGAAGAAAAGAATAATGGATTTTATTCCCATAAATATGAAAACAAAAAGACCCACGACAGCATAGATGGCTAAAATAACCAACATGAATGGGAGAACTAATAGATATAGGATACCTTTTCCAAAACTCTTAAAGAAATTACCCATAGTATTTAAATTGTATCTTTATTCTCTCTCTTTAACAAACAATTATCGATAAAACCGATAATTCCCACTAAAACAAATAATACTCCGACAATTAATAACCCTAATGGAGTGGGAACAATAGAGTATACAATAGCAAACACAATAAAGGTCACTACAAGTGATGCGACAAGTGAAATATAAATCCAAATCTTCTTGCGGTTTATTAATCCACCGACAATCAAACAGGTGAAATATAAAGCCACCATTAAGAATGTATAACTAAGTGGTTTATACGTTAAAGCAAAAATAACAACAAGAATTAACGAAGTCAACAATCCCAATAGCATCTTATAGGACAACAAATTAGCTTCTCCTAATTCGTAACCAAACTTTTTAATTTCTTCATTAATAACAATGAAAGACAAAATGCATTGAATCAATGAAAGTAAGAAAACGAAAGCGGGAGTCACGTATTCCAAGTATTGATAATTCTCTAAATTAAAGATAGCGGCAAAAGTGGTGACAATATCTCTTCCAAACACCCAAGTAATGAAGGGAATTGATAATAGAGAAAAAGCCATTTGCACAATAGTGGTAGCAATAATTATCCATGGAGCGGATATTTCTTTTTCCACCATAACAGCAAAAATGAAGCCTGATATAACTGATGGAATAACATAAAAAATCGTGTCATCTATCTTCCATATTGTGCAAAGCATACAAGCACCAATCGTAGCAAAGGCATAGATAGGATAGAATCTCTTTTTACAATGAAGAGCCACAATTGTCGAAGTAAGTGGCAATACGAATACGATTAAAAAGAATAAAACAGGCACTAACGTTGTCAACACGACGAATATGACATTAATCGCCGCCATAAGGCCCATATAGGCGATGTTTTGTACTAGCGTTTCTCTTTTCTTAAATAAGCCCATGTAAAAATTTTACCATTAATGAAAAAATTTTTGGTAAAAATCATTACTTCTCGCCTATTAGTTAAATAGGAGGGTTTTATGAATCGTTTAATTTTATTACCCATCACCTTACTTTTGTTATCATGCTCAACGCCAAAAGAAAACTCAGCAGTACCGTCTTTTACATACACTTATGACTATCTCGACGTGGAAAATAGATTTATAGCGTGGCCTGATTTATTAATCAGTGAAGGCAAATATTATTGCTATATTTATTCGCAATATTGCACTCATTGTGAAAACATCAAACAGGTGGTTATATCGAAAGCATTAACGATTGATAATTTTTATTTCATTACATTTCAAAAAGGCATAGTCCCAATCATCACAGATGTTAATTTGACCATCGGACAAACTGATCTTTCGCAAATAGGAATATTAGGAACTCCGACAATAATAGAAATAGACAATCATATGGTCAAATATAACGAAGCGGGAGAAAAAGCGGTATTAAGTTTTCTTGAAAATATATAGCAAAACCCCTCTATTTTGTCTTTTTTGATGAACAATTTGGCTTTTTATTTGGTAAAAAAGAAAACCTAGTTTATATTGAATCTTAAAGGAGCATATGATAATATATTGCTATGCAATATATAGATTTTGAAAAAGAATTAAATAAAGATCAATTTGAGGCTGTGACAACTTCCTTTCCGCATGTCCGTGTTATAGCTGGCGCGGGAAGTGGCAAAACAAGAGTTTTAACTTATCGAATTGCTTTTTTGATTTCCGAAATGCACGTTGCACCTTGGACTATTCTCGCTATTACTTTCACTAATAAAGTCGCTAACGAAATGAGAAAAAGAGTAGTGGATATGTTGCCAGAAGTCGAGAAGGATTTGACTATCAAAACATTCCATTCTTTCGCGGCAAACTTTTTAAGAAGAGAAATAAGTGTTCTAGGATTTCCTAGTAGTTTTACTATTTTAGATGAAGAAGATCAAAAGAAATTAGTGCAAGATATCGCCGCTGAAAGAGGATTCCGTAAAAGCGATAAAATCGTCGGTAAAACCCTTTCTTATATTGGTGCTAATAAACTTAGAGAAAAATATCCAGATGATATTAATATCATCAAACCAGCGTTTGAAGATGAAAAAGAATGCTTAGAAATCTATCGCCGCTATGAAGAACAAAAAGATAAAATGCTATCTTTAGATTTCGATGATTTATTATTGAAAACTAATTTCATTTTAGAAAAATATCCTATGGTGAGAGAAAGATGGCAAAATCGCATCACCAATATTCTTATTGACGAATTCCAAGACACTAACGATATTGAATATAAATTAATTAAATTTTTAAAAAAGCCAGACACCGCTTTATATGTCGTGGGTGATCCTGACCAAACCATTTATACCTGGAGAGGTGCTAATCAAAACATTATTTTGGATTTGCAAAAAACTTTCTATGATATTGAAACCATTATTTTAGATAGGAACTATCGTAGCACCACAAAGATTTTGGATTCCGCTAATAAATTAATCGCTTATAACAAAATGCGTTTTCCGAAGAATCTTTATACCGAAAACAACGAAGGTGAAGACGTCATTGTGCATTCATCTCCATCTTCTCAAAGCGAAGCAGATTATGTGGCTAGAGAGATTGTTAAGCTAAAACAAGTAAATAACATCCCTTATAGAGATATTGCCATTTTATATCGTTCTAACTATATCACCGTGGAATTTGAACATGCTTTAGTGGCTAAGAATATTCCATATCGCATTTATGGTGGCCAGAAATTCTATCAAAGAAGAGAAATTAAAGATGTCTTGGCCTATTTCCATCTCGTGGTTAATACCAAAGATGATTTATCTTTTTTAAGAATCATTAACGTTCCTAGAAGAGGCATAGGTGACACAACAGTTAATGTTTTAAAAGAAGAGGCATCTGCAGCGGATTTAAGCCTTTATGAATATGTAAGAGATATTGATGCTGCTGATTCTGTGGCTCCTAAAAAAGCCCTCAATTCTTTAAAGACTATGATTACTCTTATTGAAACCGCTAAGAGTGATATTGCTAAAAACGAAGAAGTATTTTCAAAAGTCTTGGAAGATATGATTATTTCTTTGGGTTATCAAGATTATTTATTAAAAGATGACGAAGACGGAGAAGAAAGATTGGAAAACGTCAAAGCTTTATTCCAAGACATTCGCCATTATTTAAAAGCTAATCCTGAATCAACATTTGAAGAATATTTACAAAACATTGCTTTAATAAGCGCCCAAGATGAATTGGTGGAAGGTGACTTTGTCACTTTAATGACTGTCCATACTGCCAAAGGTTTGGAATACCCTGTCATATTCGTAGTGCGCTTCAATAATGGAGTCTTTCCTCATATTAGATCAGCATTAGAAAGCGGATACAAGGGCTTAGAAGAAGAAAGAAGATTAGCGTATGTAGCTATGACAAGAGCGAAGAAGAGATTATATCTCACCCTCGCTAGTGACTTTTCTTATGTTTTAGGTGGTTCTTTAACCCCATCTCAGTTCATAAAAGAAAGTGGCAATCAAGTCATTTCCACAAGCGATTATTCACCGTTCCGTTCTAATAAACCTAAATATCCAAAAGTATATACTTTTGATGATGGTCCCAATCTCGACTTCACAAAAGATGAACAAAAGCGTCAAGACTTCTCACAAGTCACTAATGATATCGATGATTGGCAAGTGGGAGATATCGTCATCCACAAGAATCTTGGCAAAGGCTTGGTTGTAGAATTAGAAGGCGATGGCATTATTAAAGTAAATTTTGAAAACCATGGTTTAAAATCAATCATGGGAAATCACCCATATGTATCCAAAGGAGGTCATAAAGCATGACACCTAAAGAAAGAGCGGCTGAAATCACCGCATTATTAGAAAAATACAATTATGAATACTATGTATTAGACAATCCATCTGTCAGTGATGCTGAGTATGATCGTCTTATGCAAGAGTTAATCATGATTGAAAAAGAACATCCTGAATTAGCTTCTCCTTTATCTCCCACACAGAGAGTGGGTGGACTTGTCCAAGATGAATTTAAAAAAGTCACTCATCAAAGAATGATGCTTTCTTTAGCCAATGCCTTTAATGAAGATGATCTTCGTGATTTCGACAGAAAAGTCAAAGAAGCGGTTGGTCAAGATAACATCACCTATATGGCGGAGATGAAAATCGATGGTCTAGGAATGTCACTAGTTTATAATAAGAATCTTTTATACGCTGCGACACGTGGTGATGGAACGACCGGCGAAGATGTTACCGCTAATGTTTTAACTATCAAATCCGTACCATCTCACATTGATTTAGATGCTGATTTTGAAATACGTGGTGAAGTCTTTATGCCTAAAAAATCCCTACAAAAACTCAACGAAGAGAGGGAAAAGACTGGCGAGCCATTATTTGCTAATGCTAGGAATGCTGCGGCCGGAAGCATTCGTCAACTCGATAGTGCGATTGCTGCCTCTCGTGGTTTAGATGCATTCTGGTACTACGTGGTAAACGCTAGTGATTTCAATATTAGATATCATTCTAAGGCTCTGGAAATGGCGGATAAATTAGGATTTAAAACCAATCCTGAAAGACGTTTATGCCACGGCATAGAAGAAGTCATTAATTATATTGAAGAATATACCGAAAAACGCCCATCCTTACCTTATGATATTGATGGTATCGTTATTAAAGTGGATGATATGTCATTATATGACAAATTAGGATATACCGCTAAAACACCAAGATGGGCTATTGCTTATAAATTCCCACCTGAAGAAGTGCAAACTAAACTATTAGACATTATCTTTACCGTTGGTAGAACTGGTAAGATTACACCTAATGCTGTCCTTGAACCAGTAAGAGTCGCAGGTTCTGTCGTACAAAGAGCCACTCTTCATAATGAAGATTTTGTTAATGAAAAAGGTCTTATGATTGGCGATTATGTCGTTTTAAGAAAAGCGGGAGATGTCATTCCAGAAGTGGTTCGACCCGTTGAATCAAGAAGAACCGGAACAGAAATTCCATTTTCTATGATTACCAATTGTCCCGATTGTGGCTTCCCATTAATTAAAAAAGATGCCATGCATTTCTGCGCTAATCCATCATGTCCTTCTCGTCAAATTGAATCTATTATTCACTTTGCTAGCAAAGACGCTATGGATATTGAAGGTTTAGGAGAAAAGGTTGCTGAGCAATTCTTCAATCAAGGTTTCTTCCATAATGTCGTAGAAATTTATTCTTTAATGGATCACCGCGATGAAGTGATTGCCTTAGATGGATGGAAAGAAAAATCCATTGATAATCTCATTACCGCTATCGATAATAGTAAAGCCAATTCTTTAGAAAGAGTTCTCTTCGGACTAGGTATTAAAGAAGTCGGTGCTAAAATGGCGAAAAACCTTGCAAAAATCTATGGAAATATCGATGCCTTAGCCAATGCCAGTGAAGAAGAATTATTAGAAATTCCTGATGTTGGACCTATTGTTGCTAAGTCAATAGTGACTTGGTTTAGCCATGATTATAACCGTGAAATGATAGAAAAATTAAAAGAAGTCGGGGTGAACTTCAATTACTTAGGTTCAGTAGCGCGTGCCGCAGATTCTTATTTCTCTGGTAAAACATGTGTCTTAACAGGAACTTTGTCCAGTATGGGTAGAAAAGAAGCCACAGAAATATTAGAAAATTTAGGCGCTAAAGTGACAGGCTCAGTCAGCAAAGCTACTGATATTGTCATCGCTGGAACCGAAGCGGGAAGCAAGTTAGATAAGGCGCAAGCTTTGGGCATCCAAGTGATGGATGAAACTGAATTCTTAGAACTTATCAAATAACCCACATATCTATTTAAAATACTAAATATTAAATCTGCCTAATAATAGGTGGATTTTTCTTTTATTTAATAAAACGAAAAAATGTGCTAATATTCATAAAGTTTATAGCCTATGAAAAAAGTTGATAAATTAATGCTTCACGATATAGCTAATAAGTTAATGTTCGATATGGAAGACGAGCAATATAATACACTTATGGAAGAATTTTCTGTGGTTTTAAAGCAGATGGAACTCATTTCCGAAATTCCAGGTGTTGATGAAGCAGAACCCATGACTTTCCCTTATCAAATTAGTGCAACATATTTAAGAGAAGATATCGCTGTTAAACCTTTAACAAAAGAAGAAGCGTTAAAAAATGCTAATGATGTAGTTAATGGTCAAATACGTCTTCCAAAGGTGGTGGGATAATGAATTATTTAGATCTCACTATTGAAGAAATTCATAATGCTATCTTAGAAGGAAAAGTAACTCCTTTTGATTTAGTTAAGGAAGCTCTTAACCGCGCAAAAAAAGACCAAAATAACGCTTTTGAATATATATGTGAAAAGGAAGCTTTAGAGGCTGTTAAAAACTTAGATCCGTCTAAAAAGAATAATCTTTTATGGGGCATTCCTTTTGTCTTAAAAGATAATTTTACCACCAAAGATATTCCAACATGTGCCTCTAGTAATATCCTAAAAGGATATGTTCCAGTGTTTTCTAGTGAAACTTATCTTAGACTAATTAATCAAGGTGCTATTTTAATCGGCAAAACAACATTAGATGAATTAGCTATGGGTGGTACCGGTACAACCGGTCATCTTGGTACCACATATAATCCCTGGGATTCCACTCACAAACATATGGTAGGCGGATCTTCTTGCGGAAGCGCCGCTGCTATTAGTGCGGGTATTGTTCCATTAGCCATTGGCTCTGATACTGGCGATAGCGTGAGAAAACCGGCAAGTCATGCTGGCTTAGTGGGATTTAAACCCACCTGGGGTAGAATATCGCGCTTCGGTTTGTTCCCTTTTGCTCCTTCCATGGACCATGTGGCTTTCTTTACGAGAAGCGTGAAAGATTCCGCTTTGACATTAGAAGTTTTAGCGGGTCATGATGAAAAAGATTTCACCAGTTCAAACCAACCAGTTGAAAAATATAGCCAAAATATCAATCCAAATATCAAAGGGTTAAGAATCGCTATTATCGATGAAGTTTGTGACTGTATAAATAACAAAGAAGTTATTAAAACTTTCAATCGAACAATAGAAGAATTACAAAAGCGTGGGGCTATTATCAACCATGTCTCTTTAGATATGAAATTATGCAAAGCTATTTATCCTACCTATATTGTTATATCATGTGCGGAAGCAACCAGTAATAACGCGTGTTTGGATGGCTTGAAATATGGCGATAGAAAAGAAGGAAAGACATACGAAGAAATCATTACCAAGACGAGAACTGATGGCTTTTCCGAATTAATCAAACGTCGTTTTATCATCGGTGGTTACTCTTTGTTAAAAGAAAACCAAAAAGACACTTTCTTACGCGCTCAAAAATGCCGTCATTTGATTGTGGAGCGTATTAATGAAATATTAAAAGAAAACGATGTTATCTATCTTCCTGCAGCACCCGGAACAGCACCTTTATTGAGTAATCCTGATTTAGATAAGCTATCAAATGAATATTTAATCGCAGATAATCATTTGATTATTGCTAATTTTGCAGGATTACCTTCTTTAACTTTGCCTATTGGTTTTATAAAAGGCATGCCATTTGGTGCTAATATCACCGGAAGAGTCTTTGAAGAACAAACTGTTTTAAATGCTTCTTTGGCGGTTGAAGAAATCACTGGATTAAAGAATATTATGCCAAATAAGGGAGATTTAGCATGAATTTTGAAGCTATCATCGGTTTAGAACTTCATGTGGAAATGAAAACAAGAAGCAAAATGTTTTCTTCTTCTCCTGTTACTTATGGTGCTTCTCCCAACACTCAGGTTCAACCTTTTGATATTGGTTTTCCTGGCACAATGCCCACAGTAAACAAGCAGGCTGTTGTTAACGCCATCCGCGTTTGCCACGCTCTTCATATGAATATCGATGATGAATTATGGTTTGATCGCAAAAACTATTTTTATAGCGATCTTCCTAAAGGCTATCAAATCACTCAACAGAATCGTCCTATTGGAAGTCAAGGATTTATCGAGATAGAAACTTCGGAAGGAATCAAAAGAATTAATATCGAAAGACTTCATTTGGAAGAAGACACTTGCAAACAACTCCATAGTGGGAAATACACATATCTCGATTATAATCGAGCGGGTGTCCCTCTTTTAGAAATCGTTTCTTATCCAGAAATCAAAAATGGTGAAGAAGCGATGAAATATGTCGAAAAGATTCGCTCAATTGTCACGTTCTTAGATGTTTCTGATGGCAAGATGGAAGAAGGCTCCTTAAGATGCGACGTCAATATTTCTATTAGACCAATTGGCAAAAAAGAATATGGCACTAAAGTGGAAATTAAAAACTTAAATTCTTTCGTCAATATACAAAGGGTCATTGACTATGAAATAAAAAGACAGCAAAGTCTCCTTTTATCCGGAAAACCAGTCGAACAAGAAACTAGAAGATATGATGAAGCAACCAAAAATACCATATTAATGCGTATTAAAACCGATGAAATTGATTACAAATGTTTCACTGAACCCAATATTGTTCCTATTAAGTTATCAAAGCAATTTATTGAATCCGCTATTGAGTCTTCTCCTGAACTAGCAGAAAACAAACTAGCGAGATATAAACAATTAGGATTGAATGATTATGATGCCAAATTGTTAGTCAACAATAGATCCACCAGTGAATATTTTGACAAAGTCATTGCGGAAAAAGTTAATATTAAACTCGCAGCCAATTGGATGAATGTTGATGTCCAATCTGTGCTAAACAAAAACAATATTCCAATTGAGGAATTTAAATTGTCGCCCAAAAATCTTGCGAGATTAATAAATCTCATTGAGACAGGAAAAATATCTAATAAACAAGCTCGAGAATTATTTAAAACAATACAAATTAATGACGATGACCCAAATGATTTGTTAAAATCAATAGGGACATCAATAATTAATGATGAGCTAGAGCTCTTAAAAATCATTGATGCTGTCCTAAAAGATAATCCACAATCAATTATCGATTATCAAAACGGCAAAGATAGAGTGGTGGGATTCCTTGTTGGAAAAGTTATGCAAATAACTAATGGTAAAGCTAGTCCTTCCCTCACTAATAAATTAGTTGTCCAACAATTGAAAGGAGAAAAACATGCATAAGATTCTAGTAACAGGTGGTTTAGGCTTTATCGGATCCACAACTGTCATTTCTTTAATTGAAAATGGTTATGAACCAGTTATTGTTGATAATCTCAGTAATTCTAAAGAAATGGTTATTGACCGTCTCGCTCTTATCACTGGCAAAAAGATTCCTTTATACATCGTTGATGTTTGTGATGAGGAAGGATTAAGAAAAGTTTTTCAAGAACATCATCCTGATGCTGTTATTCATTTTGCAGGTTTAAAAGCCGTTGGTGAATCAGTGGAAAAGCCCTTAAGTTATTACCACAATAATCTTTTATCTACCCTTGTTTTATTAAAGGTGATGAAAGAATTTAACTGCAAAAACATCGTATTTTCTTCTTCTGCTACTGTTTATGGTGTTCCTGAAAGAGTTCCTCTTTTAGAAACCGATCCAGTCACGCATGCTACCAATCCTTATGGTGAAACCAAAGTCATGATTGAACATATCCTTATGGATACTCAAGCCGCTTGGAAAGAATTAAATGTCGCCTTATTAAGATATTTCAATCCTATCGGTGCCCATCCTTCTGGATTAATAGGCGAAGATCCTAATGGCATTCCCAATAATCTCATGCCTTATATTACTCAAGTCGCTATTGGCAAAAGAGAATATCTTAGAGTGTGGGGAAATGACTATCCCACAGTAGATGGCACAGGTGTTAGAGATTACATCCACGTTGTCGATTTAGCGGAAGGTCATGTCGCTACCTTAAAGAAATTAGCTACCAATCCTGGTTTAGTCATTTATAATTTAGGAACAGGCAAAGGCACATCGGTATTTGAAATGATAGAGGCTTTTGAAAAAGCCACCGGTAAGAAAATACCATATCGCATCTGTCCAAGAAGACCTGGCGATGTCGCCGAGAATTATGCGAATTGCGATAAAGCCTATAAGGAACTTGGTTGGAAAGCTAAATACAACATCGTCGATGCCTGCCGCGATTCTTGGAATTGGCAAAGTAAAAATCCTAATGGATTTGAAAAATAAAGGAGTAAATGAATATGAGTGAAGCAACAAAAATCAAAATTACCAATAAAAACGGAGATATTTTATTGGGTTTAGCGTGGATTGTTGAAGAACCTATCGCTAACGTCATCATCATGGAAGGTATGGAAGAACATGTCTCTCGTTATGATGAATTTGCCAAATATCTCAATGGTGAAAATTTCAACGTCTATGCTATTGATACATATGGTCAAGGCTTAAATGTTAAAGAAGATATGTCTAACGTTGGGTTATGGCCCACTTCTGGTTTCCGTAAACAAGTCCAAGCCGTTGATGCTTTAGTGGAAAAATTAAGAGTATCCTGTCACCCCACATTCATCTTCTCCCATTCTATGGGTTCCTTTATGTGCCAAGACTATATTCAAAGATATACCGAACACGTTAGTAAAGTTGTTTTATGTGGTAGTGGTGCGAAAAACCCTGCAGTTCCCGTTGGATATGCTCTTGCAAAGTTGATCGTTCATAAGTATAACCGCAATAAAAAAGCCCACTTATTAAACAAACTCATGTTCGGTGGATTTAACAAAAAAATTAAGAATCCAAGAACTCCATATGATTGGTTATCTGTCAACCAAGACAACGTTGATAAATATGTCGCTGATCCTCTCTGTGGTTTTGGCCCCACTAATGGATTCTGCTTAGAATTTGTCAAAGGAATGAATAGACTTCATAAGAAAAAATTCTTACAAAAAATCCGCAAAGACCTTGATATTTTAATCATTTCTGGTTCTGATGACCCTGTCACCGGTTATGGTGCTTCTGTCGGTAAATTAGAAAAGATGTATAAAAACCTCGGTGTGAAAAATGTCCAAACCAAAATTTATGATGGTTTAAGACACGAAATCTTAAACGAAGACAGAAAGCAAGAAGTCTATGCTGACATCGTCAAATTCTTCAAAGAAGACATTGAACACAAAAACGTTATTTAATAGAGATTGATATTTACGCGCCCGTAACTCAGCTGGATAGAGTACCTTCCTCCTAAGAAGGGAGTCGGACGTTCGAATCGCCTCGGGCGCGCCAAATATACATATTTATTATTGATTTATTAAAACGAATTGTAATACAATACTATTCGCTGGGTCCGTAGCTCACCTGGGAGAGCGCCTCCATGGCATGGAGGAGGTAGCGAGTTCGATCCTCGTCGG
>JAEEGL014234518.1_pt1 | contig 13494 bp, 9 predicted proteins | sample 9134231 | NCBI WGS metagenome assembly JAEEGL01 (sample SAMN16246548, study PRJNA631951) | gut metagenome | biome: gut microbiome; feature: rumen; material: fiber-attached | host: Bos | place: Iran: Karaj | collected 2018-10
TGCAGCTCAATCGCGATTTCTTCCATTTCGCGGTCGGTCATTGCGATTGTTTCTGCGCAGCGGAAAAGCTCACGTCTTACGCTGTCTGGTACCTTTGCGCTGTTTTTATAGCGCAGCTGATGTTCAAGACTAGCCCAGAAATCCATTGCAATTGTTCGAAGCTGAATTTCTACGCGAACATTATGCTCAGTTTTAGAAAGGTAAACAGGAATTTCCATTACAAGATGAAGACTTCTGTAGCCGGATTCTTTAGGATTTTCAATATAATCGCTCTGTTTAATCAAAGTTAAATCCGGCTGTTTTAAGAGCATATCACGTACGGAATAAATATCAGAAATATAAGGACAAATTACTCTTACACCTGCAATGTCATTTAGGTTCTTCATCATTGATTCAAAGTTGATAGGAAGTCCCTTCTTTTCAAGTTTATGTGCAATGCTTTCGGGACTCTTAATGCGGCTTTTTACAGTGCTGATAGGATTTCGAGTTCTGTTAACGCTGCTTTCTTTATTCAGAATATCGAGTTTTGTTTCAATCTGTTTAATAGCACTTTCATAAATCATCATAATCTGCTGAAACTGGAAGGCCATCTTATAAAAATCGCCAGAAACAGCCATATTATTCATAAGGGAAGGCGGAAGTGCAGTCGCCTCATCAATTATAGTTTCTTCAATAATTTCATCGCTCATAATTTTGCCAAAAAAGTCATTACCGGATATTACCGGCAAATTTAGTATCTATATATAAAATATACTAACACGCAAAAGGTTTCGGCAAATAAAAAAGAACTGTGAAATCTTTAAAACCTCATAATCAACCAAAGCTGAGGAAGTACGACGATTGCAAAGAAAATCAGACTGATCCAGGTGAAGGTTTTGATGAAGCGCCAGCCGTTGCCCGGATATTCTCGAATGTAGATTCTCAGATTGATTACACTTGCGAGAGAACCGATTATTGAACAGAGTCCTGCGCTGTCCAGACCGTAAATCAGGGCGCGGAGGTTTGTTGTGAATGGCCAGAGGACGATACTTGCAGGAACGTTTGAAATTACCTGGCTGAGCAAAATACTCCAAACATATTCGTGGCCGGCAACATGCTCTTTAAGGAAGGTTGAGATTGCAGGATTTGCACAGATTGAAGAACTGAATACAAAGAAACAGAAGAAGGTGAGCAAAAGTACGTAATCTGTCTGGCGGAGAATCTGACGGTCAAAAATGAGAAGTGCGAGTGCTACTGCCAGTGTAACAAAAGGCCAGAACTTTGTGCGTGTAACAATTGTTGCGATAATCAGAACAAAAAGAGTGAGGTAAAGGATGCGTTTGCCACGTCTCTCTGGTTCCCATGCTGTGCAGACATTTTTTTCATCAATCTGGATTTTTTCATGGCTGTCTTTGCGATAAAGGAAACTGATAAAGCAGAAAAGAAGAATTGCACTGAATACCCAGAGCGGGCTCATCATCAGCATAAAGGCTGGTGCAGAAATGCCGCTCTGGCTGAAAAGAAATAAATTCTGAGGGCTTCCAAACGGTGTGAGAAGAGAGCCGCGAATTGCTGCGATATTTTCAAAAGTGAGAACCGGCAGTATATATTTTTCTTTGCCGCCTGCACGGAAAAGAATGATTGTAAGTGGAACAAAAATAATCAGGGAAACATCATTTGTAACAAACATTGATGAAAGAAAAACAGAATATACAAAGAAACAGGTAAGAAGCTTCATTGAACTCAAGCGGGAAGTTCTCTGGAGTAGAGGAGAAAAGATATTTTCTTTTTTGAAGCCTTCGAGAACAGAAAGCAGCATAAAAAGTGTTGCGAGAGTTTTCCAGTCGATTTGATGCAGCAGTTCCTTGCTTGGAGGTGTAATAAAAAGTGAAATAATTGCTGCAAGCAGTGAAACTGAAAGCATGATTTCTTTTTTGAAAAGATTCTTGAGTCTTTGTAACATATGTTTCCTCTGTGGTCATTTCAATTCAAATGACTGTTTTATTTTTCGAATCTGAACCATTTAAAGTCGAAGTTGCTTCCCGGTAAGAATACAAAACTGATTTTCTTTGCCCCAGTGACAGGTGCGATTTCAAATGTCTTTTCTTCGTAATCCTGTGTATGGGTGAACTCAATTACCTGTGTTGTACTTGAGCCGTCCGCATCAAAGAACTTAATATTGATTGTATTATTCTCTGTATTGGACTTACCACAGATTGTAAGTTTTTCTGCTTTTTCTGTTCCAAAGTCCATGTTAGAGAAATCAAGATTTACGTTATTTCCGATACGTTCTACTGCAATTTCTGTTTTTGTAAAACTGTCTCCGGCAATTACTTCGGCATCAAGAGCACGAAGTCTTGCAAAGGCTTTAGGAGTTTTATCAAAATAAAAACCATGCAGGTACAAATCTGTGGTAAATGAAATTGTGATTGTGTGAACTCCGAAAAGTCTGCGGTTCAGTGCAAACACATTTTCAGAATAGGTGTTGTAAATTGATTCATGGCGATAAGTGAAACTTCCAAGGAGTTCACCAGAGGTTCCCTTTCCTTCCCATATTTCGATTGGAAGTTCAGTTGCAAAACTGAAAATCGGAAGATGAATAGTGTCAGCTCCATCTACTCCAAAATCAACTTTATTAAAGCTTACCCAGGTTGCTCCGCATTTGCGGTTTGAGATTCCGCTTTCGAGAGACATTTCCGGTTTTTGCTTATTGTTTGTGTCGTCATAGCTGTCGAAGCGGCATGCTTCAATGAGTGTGTACGGATTACGCTTCTGAGTTCCTATTCCGCTTACGGTAAAAGGCAGGTCGCTGATGACTTCGTCGTATCCGGTATTGTTGCGGGCTGTACATCGTAGTATACATTCTCCGTCCCCCGCTGCACGTATGAGACGGGTGGTGATTCCGGTGGTTGAGTCTGTCGAAACCAGCCCAGTGTCACACACTTCAATATTATCACTGGCAACGCATTCTTTGAGTACCGGATTCCAGTTGATTTCTTTTATACTTGCGTTTTCCGGCAGTACCTTTGCAGTAATCTTTACTTCTCGATGTGCTGCATCAAATTTTGTCGAACCATCTGCAATAAGTTCAATTTTACGTACAGGCACAAAATCTTTTTCTGCGTGAATTGCAAAATAAGGAGCCACTTCGCACCAGTCTGTTCCATTATACTTCATTGAAACATTCTGAAGATCTTTGCTTGCTGCTGTAATTACAAAAGAAGAACTCTTGTGCTTCGAGCGGACAATTGCAATCAGACGGTTTGCAAAAAGTTTTCTTGTATGACTTCTTCCACCATCTGCTTTGTATTCTTCGTAATCGGTAGAGTCACCATTATCCATTCCAACAAGTTCTGCATCGCCTGTAACATTAAACGTGATGTAGTTTCTGGCATTTTCAACCAGAGTTCCATCTTTGTCGGCGAGCATAATCTGTATGAAATGTAAATCTTCAGTTTGTACTGCTTCAGGTTTTAGAATTATCTTTGCTGGATCACTGAATGATTTTTTTACTTCTTCAGCAACGGCATTGCCTTTTGCATCATATGCAACAGCTTTTATTTTACCTTTATGATATTCGACAATCCAGTGACCAAAAGGAGTTTTTCCATCTTTATGATTGATATCCTGGCGGCCAAGTGAGTTTCCGTTAAAGAAGAGTTCTACGCTTTCTGCGTTTGTGTATGCCTTAACATCAATCGTCTGACCTTCATTCCAGTCCCAGTAAGGAAGCAGATGAACGAATGGTTCAGTATTTTTGCCGGCCCATTCAGATTTATATAGATAGAAGGTGTCTTTAGGAAAACCTGCTGTATCAATCTGCCCAAAGAACGAAGACTTTGTGTGATACGGAGTTGGCTCACCGATATAATCCCAGCCTGTCCAGATATACTGACCTGCGCTGAACGGGCAATCACGGTCATTGGCAATTACAGTCTGAGTATTTGCACAGCCCCATGGTGTTGTACAGTTTCCGAGTGTTGAACATTGTCCATCGCTGAAAGTAACTAACTTGAGTGAATCCGGGAAGTGATAGATTCCGCGGCTCTGAACAGTCGAGCCTGTTTCTGAACCATAAATCTTCCATTCAGGATGTTTTTCGTGATGTTCATTATAAAGGCGTTCAAGATAATTGTAGCCGACAGTATCAATTTGAGTTGCACAGTTTTGTGCTCCATCTGTCATCATGTAATTTGAAGCAATTGTTATCTGTGCATTTTTGTTAGGGTCGTTTTTCTGAACACAGCTGTAAAGTTTTTTTGTAATTTCAAAACCGTTCCCCATGTGGGTATCATAAATTTCATTTCCAATGGACCACATTATAAGGCTTGGATGATTTCTGTCACGGCGTACCCAATTGGTCACATCTCTTTCGAACCAGTCATTAAAATAGTTTCCATAATCAAACTGGGTTTTAGGTTTTTCCCACATATCAAAAATTTCATCATCAACGAGAAGACCCATTTCATCGCAAAGATCCATCCAGGCAGATGGAGGAGGGTTGTGAGAACAACGTACAGAGTTTACGCCCATTTCCTGAAGCTTTGCAAATTGACGGCGAAGCGCTCCTTTATCAAAAGCAGCTCCAAGTGCCCCCTGATCATGATGCTGACATGCACCATATATTTTTTGATGACGTCCGTTTAAGAAAAAGCCTTTGTCTGCTGTGAATACTGCATGTTTAAAGCCACAGTGCTGCTGGATTTCATCAATTACAACATCATCCTTATCCGTCAATTTTGTTGTTAGAGTGTAGAAGAAAGGTACGTTAAGTTCCCAGAGAACTGGTTTTTCAACTGCAAGTTCTTCCTGTGCTCGTGATAAAGAGTTTGTTGAAAGAGCTGGAACATTCTGATGTAACCAGTCTGATTCTTCTTCGCGAAGTGGAACCGGCGATAATGGAAATTCTGATTTTGCTAAAATATTTCCATCAGGAGATGAAATTATATTTTCAATTTTATGACCGCTTATAGCGCCAGACACTTCAACAGAAATTTTTATATTCCACTCGCCAGAAAGGTCTTTAGGATTTACCGGGGTAGCTGTAAAATAAACTCCATCAGATGGAAGATATACGTTAGCTGTATTTATAAAATAAACATCTCGGATAATTCCTGCGCCAGAATACCAGCGGGTATTACAGTTTTGGTAAACTGCAATTACGAGAACTTCATTTTCGCCCTCGTGAACTAATGAAGAAATATCATATTCAAAAGTTGCATAGCCGTATTTCCATTCACCTGCTTTTTTACCGTTTACCCAGACAGCGCTATTCATGTAAACAGCTTCAAAGCGGAGGGCACAGTGTCGGTTGTTTATTTCTTCTGAAGTAAGGGAAAAAGTTTTTTTATAGAAACCTACACTGTTTTTATATAATTCGTTAACGTGGTAAATCTGCCAGTCGTGAGGAAGCCTTACATTTTCATATTTCTGTGAAGCTGCAAGTTCATAATATTGGTCTGGAGAAAAAAGGACAGGTTTATCATCCTTATACATAGAGGTTTCGTCTAAAGCTAATTCTGCAAATTGCCAGTTATCATTGAATAATTTCTTCATATTGTTCAAGTATAATAAGGAAATCAAAATCTGTTAATACGAGAAAAATATGACAAATCACTGTCATATTTAAGGAAGTGTTACGTCTTAGCTGATTGTATTGCAATACAGTCGAATGTGTGATAATTTTTCAAAAAAAATGTACGAGTTGCCTGCGGACTAACTCAGGAGGTTGCCATGATACGTGCCAGTGAATATCCTGTTCTTGAATTTGATACAGATAAGGATGCAGTTGTAAATCCATTTAAGTGGAATCTTGAACAGTTTAAGACAAACAAGCTGATTATTACATTCTTTCCTGAAGTTATGGAATCTCTTAAAAAAGAAGGTCTCATTGAAATTGAAAGGCAGTTTGGAGGAGAGAATCCTGTAGATGTTTACCGCTTTACAGATGTTCCTGATGTTTTGATTACTCTTGGATATGTAGGCTGTCCAGCCTGTGCAGGAAACCTCGAGGTTTTTGCTGCCTGCGGACTTACTAAGGTTATGTTCTGCGGTGGCGGTGGTGTACTTGATAAATCAATAAAGGTTGGCGAACTTCTTGTTGTAGAAGGTGCAATCCGCGATGAAGGTTTCTCATACCGATACATTGAGCCATCCCGCTATATATATACTGATAAGGCAGTTACAAAAAAGGTAACAGATTACCTTGATTCACATAAGATTTCATATCTGACAGGTATTACCTGGACCACAGATACCATGTTCCGTGAGACAAAAGCGCTAGTAGAGCAGCGCAAAGCAGAAGGTGCTAAAATCGTTGAGATGGAGCAGTCTGGCTGTATTGCAGTTGCCCAGTTCCGCAACTTTGATTATGCAGCAATAATTTATGGTGGAGATGATGTCTCTCAGGATGAATGGGATACCCGTTCCTGGGATAAGCGAAAAGGAATCCGCTATAACCTTGTCATGCTGTGTCGTGAACTGGTAAAAGAAATCTAAAAGATCTTTTATCTAAATAAAATTAAATTGTGTACAATCTATTGACACGTAGCCTCGTAAAAATATATACTCCAAGCAGCTGGCCAGAATATGCTAGAGTAATAGCATAAAATTTGTTACAATTGAGGTATCTATGGAAACAATAGACATTGAAAAATTCGATTATGTAATTATTGGTGCTGGTTGTGCAGGACTTGCTTCGGCACAGTATGCAGCGCGAGGCGGTCTTTCTGTTCTGGTGCTTGATGTTGCGGGCGCGGGAGGCCAGGTACTTCAGATTTTTGAATTGGAAAACTATCCGGGTGTATTTCCTGCTGTAGATGGTGCAACCTATATGATGACAATGCAGAAGCAGGCAGAGTCTTTTGGTGCCAGAATTGTACAGGAACAGGTTCTTTCTATAGATAAAACCGGCGGAGAATTTATTATCAAGACAAAAAAAGCTTCTTATGGAGCAACCTGTATTTGTATTGCAACAGGTGCAATTCATAGAAATCTTCAGGTTCCAGGAGAAAAAGAATTATCTGGACGTGGAGTTTCTTATTGTGCTACCTGTGATGGTCCATTCTTCCGTAATAAGAAGATTGTTGTTGTTGGTGGTGGCGATTCTGCCTGCAGCGAAGCAATCTATCTTTCTACTATTTCCAGTGACGTTTCAATTATTCATAGACGCGATAAGTTCCGTGCACAGCAGGCTGTAATAGACAAAATGCTTGCAGCGGGAGTAAAGCCTGTTTACGATTCTGTTGTAAAAGAAATAAAAGGCGAGGGCCGTGTTCAGTCTGTTATTGTTGAGAATGTAAAAACAGGTGAGCAGACTGAAGTTTCAACTGATGCAGTTTTCATTTTTACAGGAATGCTGCCACAGACAGAGCTTGTTGATATGCTTCCTAAAGATCCTTCTGGTTATATTATTACAGATGAAAATATGGAAACTTCTGTTCCAGGACTTTTTGCGGCAGGTGATGTTCGCAGTAAGCCGTTCCGTCAGGTTGTAACGGCAGTTTCAGATGGAGCAATTGCTGCGCATGTAGCAAGCGAAAGAATCAGAAATGCTTAACCGACGTCTTCTTCTTGCTGTACTTATTGCTGTTACCGGCGGCGCTTTCTTATGGTCTCAAACTGAAAAAAATACTGTAAATTTCTGGACTCAGATGCCAGATGATCAGCTTGCACGTCAGATTACAGATGAAATGACTGATGCAGAACTTCTTTCTCAAACCTTTATGTTTGGGTGGGCAGGTTCTGAACCTCCTGAGCTTTTATATCAGTGGGTTGAAAGAGGTCTTGGCAGCGTAAAAGTTTTTGGCTGGAACACAGATGATATTTATCTTGTTGCAAAATCAGTTTCGGGCTTACAGCATCAGGCAGCAGAAGGTCGTTTTCAGATTCCACTTTTTGTAGCAACTGATCAGGAGGGTGGATGGATTCGCCACGTAAAAGGCGACACTTCAATCACTCCTGGAAATATGGCAATTGGTGCTGGTGGTTATCCTGTAGATTCATGGAAAACCGCCTATTATATCAGCCGGGAAATTAAGACTCTCGGTATCAATATGAACTTTGCACCTACTGTAGATCTTTTTACAGATCACGATTCTTCTATTATAGGTACACGTTCTTTTGGTGATGATCCGGATAAAACTGGAGTTCTTGGAGCTGCTTTTGTTTCAGGCTCTGAGGCTGCCGGAGTTCTCTCAACCGCAAAACACTTCCCAGGTCATGGAGACACAAGCCTGGACTCTCACGGAAAACTTCCTGTAATCAATATTGATTTTGATACATTTAAAAACCGCGAGCTCACTCCATACCTATATCTTATTAAAGAGAAAGTTCCGGCTATTATGTCTGGTCATCTGAGTTTTCCGCTTATTGAAACTTCTGGTGCCCCTGCTTCTCTTTCCCGCTATTTCCTTACAGACCTCCTCAGAAATCAGCTTGGTTATGATGGCCTTATTATTACTGATGATATGATGATGGTTGGTGCTACAGTTTATGCCGGTACAATGTCAAATGCCTTTAAGATGGCTCTTGAAGCTGGTAATGATATAATTCTTTCTTCTACAACAGCAAAACTCAATGAAGCTTTATGGTATAAAAACCTTGAGCTGATGACTTTAGATGATTCCTTCCGTGATCGTGTAAAGGATGCTGCCCGTCGTGTTATTAAAGCAAAGCTGACATATTATAAGTCTGGCAGTGCGGCTCCTCTTTATCCGGATCCTGATTCTATAGATTCTCATATTCCAGACCGTGAAGGCGAAAAGTTTTTCCTTGAACAGGCCTGCCGTTCTGTAACTGTGGAAAAACAGGGAAGTCTCCCTCTTCCTGCTGCAAAAGCTGGCCGAGTCCTTCTGATGGGGTCTCTTACAAGTTTCTTTAAGGCAGGTAAGCAGCGCTGGCCGGATGCCGGTGAGTTCCATTATACATATGAAACCGGCCCGAACGAAACTCAGTGGGTTCTCGATAATCTCCCGTCGGTTTCTCCTGGTTACGACACTGTAATAATCTGTGTCTCAAGTGAAAATCATGTAAAGATTGCAGAATATTTTAAGGGCTCTGGAAAACGGGTTGTAATTCTCTGTAATATGACGCCGACACTCACTGAAAAGCTTCAGTGGGCAGATTCAATTCTGCTTGGTTACAGCTGGCGTTGTGATTATTCATTAAAGGCAATGCTTGGCGCGGTGAACGGTGAGTTTGTTCCAACCGGCACTAAACCGTATAATTAATCAAAGGTCGGAATCTCTCTCAATTTATTATACTTTGCATCATAACTGTGGCTGTTCGGGCGGATTCCCAGAATACGTTCATTCTCTGCCTGCAACTGGAATTTAATCATCTGCTTAAAAGCGTTCATCATAGGCTCAGGATCAATATTTTTATCGCAAAGTCCATTTTCCTGCATTTCCTTTATCAGATAATAACAGCTTTCTATAGTAGAAATATATTCAGGTCGTGGTTCATGCTTAAATGTAAAAATTGAGCGATAGTCACCATAAAAAGAAAGGCGTGGCAGTTTCAATAAAAATGGATTATGTTCAATTAATTTTCTGGCACAAAACCAGGTAGAATCCAGAATCAAAACAAGAAGCTTTTTATCTTTTAATACATCTGCAAAGCCTTCTTTTTTTGCAGTCCATGCTTCTTCTCCAGGGTACATCATTACTGGAAAATACTGAGGATCATTCAATAGTTCCTGAAGACGTTTATTATGTTCAAATTCAAAACCTACAAGAATTTCAGAATCCTTCAGAGAAATTTTTGCAATATGTCCGGTTCCTGTACGCTGACGTTTTGCTTCTTTCTGGTGCATCAGCAGAACAAACTTAATTCCACAATCGATTTCTTTTGTATAAGAACAGAGACAAGCAGATTTTGGTTTAAAACAGTTATAACAGAGTTCACTCATAAAAATATAAAACTCATATTATCAGAATATAAGTTGACATACAATATAAGCAGAATTGTCAGAAAATACTATGATTTAATAATACTAAAAAACTTTAATAATATTAAATATGTTTCTATTGACAATTTTTCTTAGAATGTCATAATATAGACTAATTATTTCAGATGAGGTGGCACTATGAATCTTGCCCATGAATTTATAAAAGATTATCGCGAGTATACTTCCTACGAAGATCTTAAGGCAAACTGCCGTCTTACTGCGCCTGAGAATTTTAATTTTGCTTATGATATTGTAGACCGCTATGCACGGGAAACACCAGATAAGCGTGCTTTGGTTTGGATAGATGACAATTCTAACGAAGCGAAAATTTTTACATTTGCAGATATTTCCCGTGAGTCAAAACGTGCAGCTTACTGGCTGGCACAGAAGGGAATTAAAAAAGGTGATATGGTAATGCTCATGCTGCGCCGCCGTTATGAATGGTGGTTCCTTATGCCGGCTCTTCACAGAATTGGTGCCGTTGCAATTGCAGCTTCTGATCAGCTTTTAAAATCTGATATTGAATACCGTACAAATGCTGCTGACGTAAAGATGATTATTTCCTACGATAATCCTCACGTTCAGGAAGAAATTGAAAAGGCAATGGTTAAATCTCCAACTGTAAAGTATCTTGTTACTGTTGGTCCAAGCCGTACCGGATGGATAAACTTCCACGAAGAATATGAAAAGGTTGATCCTGAGTTCCCTCGCCCTGTAGGAGAGGCTGCAACTCATAATTCAGATCCAATGCTTATGTATTTTACATCAGGAACTTCTGGCTATCCAAAGATGGTTCTTCATGATTTTACATATCCTATTGGTCATATTATTACTGCTAAATACTGGCACTGTGTTGTTGATGATGGTCTTCATCTTACAATTGCAGAAACCGGTTGGGCAAAAGCCAGTTGGGGTAAGATTTACGGTCAGTGGATTTGTGGTACAGCTCAGTTTGTTTATGATATGAACATGCTTAAGCCGGATAAGATGCTTACTTTGATTTCTAAGTATGGTCTTACAACTTTCTGTGCTCCTCCTACTGTTTACCGCTTCCTTGTACGTCAGGATCTTTCAAAATATGATCTGAGCAAGTGCCAGCGCTTTAGTACTGCTGGTGAAGCTTTGAACGGTGAAGTTTTTGACAAGTGGCTTGAGCAGACCGGAAAACCAATTTTTGAAGGTTATGGACAGTCTGAATCTGCAGTAATCTGCGGAAACTTTATGAACTCTCCAATCAGAGCTGGTTCTATGGGACGTCCTTCTCCAGCATATGATGTAGAAATCTTAAATCCAAATGATAAGCCTGTTCCAAATGGAGAAGTAGGTGAGCTTTGTATTCACGTTGATAAGGGCCATCCTTACGGATTGCTAACAGGCTATCACAAAGATATTTCTTTAACTGCAGAAGCTTTTGACGGCGGATTCTATCATACTGGTGATAATGTTTACCGCGATGATGATGGATACATCTGGTTTGTTGGACGTAAAGACGATATTATTAAATCGTCAGGTTACCGAATCAGTCCGTTTGAGGTTGAATCAGTTCTTCAGAAACATCCTGCTGTAATGGAATGTGCTGTAACTGGTGTAGAAGATCCAAAACGTGGTCAGATTGTTAAGGCAACTATTGTACTTGTTCCAGCTTATGCATCAAAAGACAAAAAAGAAATGGAAGTTGAGATTTCAACTTTCGCAAAAGAAAATACTGCAATGTACAAGATTCCTAGAATCTATGAATTTGTAACAGAGCTTCCTAAAACTATAAGCGGAAAAATACGTCGTGTAGAAATCCGTGAAAAGGATAAAGGTAAGGATATCGAAAAGATTAAACAGGATTTCTAATATGGGAAAAAATAACCGGTGGTTGAGTAGCACAAAGTGCATATCGAAACCACTTGTACTCATCACTAGTTTACTTCTCATAACCTCCTGTTCTCTTAAATATTCTGAATCAGTTAATTCAGAAGATAAGGTTCCTGAATTTGTATTTGAAGATACAAACTTTATCCGTTATGAAGACAACAAATTAAAACTTGAAGTATCAGCTTCTGCTTTGGAACAATATAAAGAAACTAACGAAACCTACGGAAAAGGGGTTTCGTTCATTGCCTATGACGATAAAGGCGAAACTGAGACTGAAGGCAGCTGTGGAATTATTTTTGCAGATACCGGTAAAAAAATCTACGAAATGTATGATAATATCAATCTCTATAATATCCCTGAAAAAATGAGATTTGAAGCTTCGGTGCTGAAATGGGATGGCCGTTCAGAACAGCTTACAAGCGGTCGAAGTGATATGGTAAAAATCGAAAAAGATGATACAATAATGCGTGGAAGCGGTTTTTCTGCAAGTGGAATCAGTAAAACCTTTTCATTCCGTGGAAATATAACCGGTACAATAGAGACCACAGAAGATGCAAATAAATCTGAATAAACAAAAAATATTTATTATTTCTCTGTTGTTTACACTTGTAATGCCGTTGTCTGCCGAGAAAATTCTTTTTTCCGCTAACCGAATGACCGGGCAGGCTGGAAATACAAATACAACCACAACTCTTTCTGGAAATGCATATATCAAAACCGAAACAATGGAAATTCAGGCTGATGATGTTGAGCTTTCTGGAGATAATTACCGCTATATAAAATCTACAGGCAATATTTCCGGAAAAAATCTGGAAGCACATATGGAATTTACCTGTGATTCTCTCGAATATGATAGAATTACAAAGGTTGCTGTGCTTAAAGGAAATGTAAAACTTACAGATACAGATAATGATGTTCAGGCAGAAGCTCAGATTATTGAATATAATCAGGATACAGAGGTTGCTGTTTTACAAATCCAGATAAGACTTACACAGAAAGATAATATCTGTTCGGGTTCCTATGCAGTTTATTATAAGAAAACACAGATTCTGGATATTTCTGGAAATGCGCAGGTTAAGCAGGATGATGATATTTTCCGTGCCCAGCAGATTACTCTTGATATGAATACTCAGGATATTACTCTTGGTGGAAATGTTAAGGGTAAGGTTACAGATGTAAAAGAAAGCAAGCAGGATTCGCAGGCAGATTATGATGATTCAGAAGATGAAGAAGAATCAGAAACTGATGAGGAAGAATCAGAATCTGATGAAGAAGAAGCTGCAGAAGGGGTTGTAAAATATGGAGAATGAGACCGAGAACGAAGTTGAAAAAGAACTCGTGACTGAAGTTGAAGCTGAAAATAATACAGATTCGGAAAGCGATAAGCATACACTTCGCGTTACAAGTCTTTATAAACAGTTTGGTCATAAAAAAGTAGTTCGCGGTGTTGAATTTTCCATGCAGATGGGTGAGGTTCTTGGACTTCTTGGCCCAAACGGTGCGGGTAAAACTACAACGTTCTATATGGTAGTAGGTTTTTACAAGCCGACAGCAGGTGAAGTTTTCCTTGATGAAAAACGAATAACAGACCTCCCGATGTATAAAAGAGCCCGACTTGGAATTGCATATCTTCCGCAGGAGCCTTCGGTTTTCCGTAAGTTTACTGTAGAAGAGAACATATGGTCTATTCTTGAAACTCGTAA
>JAEEGL015435497.1_pt1 | contig 13494 bp, 10 predicted proteins | sample 9134231 | NCBI WGS metagenome assembly JAEEGL01 (sample SAMN16246548, study PRJNA631951) | gut metagenome | biome: gut microbiome; feature: rumen; material: fiber-attached | host: Bos | place: Iran: Karaj | collected 2018-10
AGTAAATGGACCAGCGAGCAGCTGGCATGGCAAATACGTCGCCATGGTGTAGAAATGACGCATCTAAGTGGAGGTAGCCATTTGGGAGCTATCCTATCAGTTGCGGATATTGTGGCAACATTATATACAGATGTGCTACATTATGACCCTAAAAATCCGAAATGGGAGGGAAGAGACAGGTTTATCCTAAGTAAAGGACATGCTGGTGCTTCTATTTATGCAGCACTGGCAGAATCAGGATTTTTTCCAGTGGAGGAACTGAAAACACATTATCAGAATGGTAGTCGCCTTTCTGGTCATGTGTCTCACCATCTGCCCGGTGTTGATTTCTCAACAGGCTCTTTAGGCCATGGACTAGGTGCAGCAGCAGGTATTGCATACGCCTTGAAAAAGGACGGCAGAAAAGAACGTTCATTCGTGGTGCTTGGTGATGGTGAGTGTAATGAGGGTTCGGTATGGGAGGCAGCATTGTTTGCTAATCACTTCCGTTTGAACAACCTCTGTGCCATCGTTGACCACAATCACATGCAGAGCCTTGACTTCAACGAAAATACGCTGGAGATAGAAGATTTTGGTGCTAAATGGAAAGCGTTTGGATGGAATGTGATAGAGATTAATGGTAATAATCATCAAGAACTAAAAGATGCTTTCAAGAAAGTAGCAGAATTTGCCACTGAAGAGCCACACAAGCCCACGGTGATTATTGCTAATACTGTAAAAGGTTTTGGTATTCCATTTATGCAGAACGATATTTTGTGGCACTATCGTTTCCCGCATGATGGTTGGGAATATGATGGTGCAGTAACTGAATTGCACAAAATTATGCCAGAAGGATGTGTTGATCCTTATACTCCTAATGGCATAGAGAACCCTCAGATGCCAACTGAGAAAGATGACATCTACAATGACCACACCTTCTCACATACATGGAACACTTCTTACCCAGAGAAGATGAGAAGAGTGGATGCTAAGATTGGAACGACAGAAAAAGTACATAACGTATAAGATATGAGAGATACATTTGTAAGAACTTTGGTACAACTGGCCAAAGAAGATAAGAATATAGAGCTTGTAACTGGCGACCTTGGTTTTGGCGTGCTGAAGCCTTTCTGGGAACAATGTCCAGATCAGTTTACTAATGCTGGAATTGCAGAGCAGAACATGACTAGTGTGGCTGCAGGTATGGCACTTACTGGTAAGAATGTGTTTACATACAGTATTGGTAACTTCCCGACATTAAGGTGTATTGAGCAGATACGTAATGACTGTTCTTACCATCATGCTAATGTGAAAGTAGTTTGTATTGGCGGTGGCTTTGTTTATGGTTCGCTTGGTATGAGCCATCAGGCAACAGAAGACCTTGCTATTCTGCGAGCGCTTCCTGATGTGGTGGTGATAGCACCTGCAGATTTGGTAGAAGCAGAGGAGTCAACTAAGGCTTTGGCTAAGTATCAAGGTACAGCCTATTTGCGATTAGGCCGTGGTGGCGAAAAACGTATACATGATCATATTGATAATTTCCAGATAGGAAAAGCTATCAAGGTGCATGATGGTGAGAGGGTGGCCATATTCTCTACAGGTGCTATCTTTGAAGAGATTCGTATCACGGAGGAGATTCTGAATGAAAAAGGAATTAAGCCTGCTGTTTATACCTTCCCAACAGTAAAGCCTATTGATAAGGAAACAATCTTGGAGTGTGCTTCTAAGTTTGATTTGATTGCAACTTGCGAGGAACATAACTACATAGGTGGTTTTGGTAGTGCTGTGGCTGAAGTATTGGCAGAGTTGCCACAACATGCAAAATTACTTCGAGTAGGATTGCATGATGAGTATTCCATAAGAGTTGGTAACCAGCATTATTTGAGAGAGCAATATGGGTTGGACGGAAAATCTATTGCCAACCAGATACTGTCTAACTGTATTTGAGTGAGTGTATGAGAGTATTGTTTATGACATCGGTGTATGACTTTAATGATAAGGGCAATCTTAATGTTGACCTAATCGATACCATTGCAGCTCACGGGCATGAGGTGACAGTCATAACACCGAAAGAAAGGAAGTATTCACCCCAAGAGAAAATAGAGAAGCGGGGGAATATAACAACATTGCAATTCAAGTGTTTGAATTTTAGAGGTAAGGTGAACGCTATTGAGAAAGGAATATCAACCTTGTCGCTTGGTTTTCAATACTTACATGCTATAAAAAAGTATTTCAAAGGTGTGTCTTATGATATGGTAGTTTATACGACACTGCCAATTACATATAAACCCGTATTAAAGTATCTGAAAAGGAACTATGGCACTTTCTGTTATTTGCAGCAAAAAGATTTCTTCCCTCAGAGCGCGGTTGATCTGGGAATGTTGAAAAAGGGTTCTCTTCCATATAAACTGTTCAGAAAAATAGAAATCGGATTATTCAAGGCTTCGGATAAGATTGGTGTTATATCGCCAAGGAATGTTGAATATATCTTGAGAGAGAATCCTTATTTGAACCATGATGTGGCAGAATATTGTCCCAATGGTATAACCCCTACGCCAATTGAAATTGTTAGAAGAAAGAAAGAAGAGTCCGGCAAAATGAGAGAGAAACTCGGAATCCCTAAAGATTCCGTAGTGTTCATTTATGGCGGAAATATCAGTAGAGCCCAAGGTGTTGAGTTTATTCAGGATATGTTTACGGCTTTAGCATCCAATCCAATACCAAATACATATTTTTTAATGATTGGCAGCGGCAATGGGTATGAGCCTTTAAAGAAACATGTAGAATCACTAGGACTTAATAATGTTAGGTTCTTCGAACTTTTACCTAAAAAAGAATTTGACGAGATATTACCGGTCGCAGATGTTGGCATGGTGTTCCTTGACAAACGTTTCACGATAGCAAACATTCCCTCACGTACACTTGCCCATATGGATATGGAGCAGGCAATTATTTCTGCAACAGATAGTTATACTGACTATAAAGAGCTTGTTGAAAACAATCAATTAGGCTTGTGGTGTGAAACAGGAGATACCGAAACTATGCTGAAAAATCTGAGAAAATTGGCAGAGGATGAAGATTTCAGAAATGAATGTGCAAGAAATGCAAGGTTGAATCTGGAAAATGACTGTAATGCTGAGAATGCCTATTCCATTATTGAGAAAAGCTATAATGAATGGAAAACTAAACAATAATGCATATTTGTGATAACTACCTTAATTCGTAAAAATAGTATAATATGAATGTAATTTGTCGTAGAGTTTGTCTTCTATTGTCTCTTTCATTCATAGTTCTTGTGACGGATACCTCTTGTCGCCATTTATTGGCCAATACAAGAAGCGTTTCATCTTCAAGTATGAATAATAATTCATATAGGGCGTATGAAACTCTGCGTGATTTAGTAGAGGACAATAGTATAATTAAAGATGGTATTACATGTTGTACGAAAGGTTATCATAAATTGAATGATGGTGGGGGGGCAACATATTATATATCAATAAAGAAGCCAGCTTCGTATTATGTACAATTGAATAACGGCATGTATGCCCAACTTGTAGATGATAAGCATAATATAAGGTGCTATGGGGCAACAGAGGGGATGGATTGCACAACATCAATACAAAGTGCTATTGATGCTAATAAGGGTGGTTATATTGTAATACCAGATGGGCGGTTTAAAATAGAGCACACTGTACGATTAGAGGATGGCTCGATTTCTATAATAGGGAAGGGCGATGCTTCTGTCTTATATGTTGAATCCGACATTACGCTATTTGACATCAGTAATAAGTCTGCTCAGCGTTTAACCATTAAGGATGTATGCTTTGAAGGAAAAGTATATGGAAAAGCGTTGAGTTTGGGGAATGCAGGCTTTTGTCTGAATACTCTTATTGAACACTGCTCGTTTCGTGATTTTGAATATGCCATTGCGTTGAATAAGGAAGTTGATAATATCACAATAAGGGATTGCTATTTCTTAATGAACAAAAATGGAGTGTATAGTACCGACATTTCCACAAATAAAAGTGGCGTGAGAATCCAGGGCAATCACTTCCAGATGCAGAGAAACGGTGGTATTTCTGTTTATTTGGAGATTGGATCATCTGTGAATGTATCAGATAATCTATTTCAGGCTGCTCATAGAAAAGATATTGTATTCATGAAATTATACGATATGAATCAGGTGGTGGTGGCAAATAATTACCTAGAGGTGTCGGACAGCCCAGACCCTTCTAATAACATAGGCATTGATATAAATTATCTGAATGGAGCAACAATATCGCATACGAGAGCACAAGGTTATATGCATTCTGTGGTAAGAGTGTTGAACTCGTATTCAACAGAGATAGGTCGTATCGTATACAGCCCTCTGGGGTATAAAATACCCTCGGTTATTGAGAATAAGACTGGCCAAAAGAGAAAACATATTATACTTGATGTATCTGAACAATCGGCATTGTCAACTAAAGGCATTTATAGGTATTTAGACAATAAAGAAGGTGTTACCTTTAGTAGGTGATTTGATTGATAAGAGAATGAACTCATGACAACTTCAAAAAATGAAACTCTCTTCTTGCAACTGGTAAGGTTAGGAATAGGATTACCAACCAGGGTAACCTTAGAACCGAATACAGACTGGCCCTCCATAGGAATAATTGCAGAAAAGCATGGGCTTTTAGCCATTCTGATCGATGCAATTAGTTTACTAAAAGAGAAAAATAAGCATGAAAAGCAGGATTGGTTGTTACCCGATCAGGAAATTCTCCTACAGTGGATAGGACAGGTAATGCAAGAGTATGAATATAACTATGAATCATATATTCACACCTTGGCAGAGATGGCCGATTTCTACAATAGCCGTGGTTACAAGATGATGGTATTGAAAGGCTATGCATGTGGACTGAATTGGCCTAGACCTGAGCATCGACCCTATGGGGATATTGATATTTGGCAATTTGGAAAGTATAAGGATGCGGACGCACTCGTTGCCCAAGAGAAAAGGATAAAGGTTGATAAATCGCATCATCATCATACAGTGTTTTGCTGGAATGATTATACGGTAGAGAACCACTATGACTTTATAAATATATATCATCACAAGACTAATGCTGCACTGGAAAAGGAGTTTAAGAAACTTGGTCAAGATGATTCTAACACCGTGGAGGTCTATGGAAAGAAGTTATACTTGCCATCACCAAACCTGCACGCACTTTTCTTACTTAAGCATTGTTTGGCTCATTTTGCTTCCTCTAATATTAATCTGAGGCAAGTGCTTGATTGGGCGTTTTTTGTGAAAGCCAATACTACGAAAATTGATTGGAGTTGGTTCTCGGAAATGTTGGAAAGATACCATATGAGGGATTTTTGCAATATACTTAATGCTATATGTGTTGAGGATTTGGGTTTTGACTATGCAATTTTCAAGGAGGTTAGATATATACCCAGCATCAAGGATAAAGTGCTGGCAGACATATTGAATCCTAAGTATGAAATGGCTGAGCCGGAATCCCTTTTCCCGAGGGTGGCCTACAAAATTAAACGTTGGAGAGGCAATGCCTGGAAATTGGATCTATGTTATGGCGAAAGCCAATGGGAAGCATTATTAAGTGGCATTTGGAATCATTTGTTAAAGCCGAGTTCTATATGAAAGATAGGTTAGAGTTAATTGAACGTTTGTCTGAGTTCATGGAAAATGAGGCAAGGTCATGCTCTATGGATTTTGCTTGCGTGACACCGTTATATGTGTATCGTATGTTTGGAGGGGAGTATCCGATGGAGGAGATTGAGAAGGGCCTCATGGAGATACGGAAACAAGGGTTCATGGGGCTATGAAGTATTTAAAAGCTTTATGGGCTTTTTGCTCTTATCTGTTTTGGCCACAAAGTAAACCAAGATTTGAAGAATGATAATTACGAAAGATATACTTGATGAGTTGACGGAGAAAGCGAAAGCGAATCCAAGATTAAGGTGTAACCTTGATTTGCGCAACTCTGCTGACGATAATAGCCAGCGTATGTTAAATGCGCTGGAACCAGGAACGGTGATGCCGATACACAGGCACAAGGGTTCTTCAGAAACTTGTGTTTGTATCCGAGGTCATTTCGAAGAGTATTTCTATGACACTGAGGGACGGTTAACGGAAACAGTTGATATGGTACCAGGAGGAGTCGTGCTGAATATCGAGAAAGGGCAATGGCATAGTTTGCGATGTTTGGAATCGGGTACAATATTGTTGGAGGCCAAGGATGGAGCCTATAGGCCATTAGATGAAGATGAGATTTGGAATGATATTAAGGATAAGAGAGATTGTTAAAGGGGTATGGGCATTTTGCTTGTACCTCTTTATGCCTTAATTGAGGACGTGACAATGGAAAAAAATGAGCTGAGAGAGACGCGTAAGCAGATGTTTGCCCAGATGGAGCAGCGGCTGCAGGAGATGCATCCAAAGGAAGAAGATAGGATGTTTTACTATCATTCCTCTGAGGATCGTATTGTTTTGTCGCATGCACTGTTCTGGGTGATGACACAGCCTCAGTGCCTGAAGGGTAAGATTAGGAAGGAAAGGTTCTTCCTCTTGCTTCGACAGTATGAAGAAGGGATGCTTGATGCCTTTCTCACGGAGGACGATTATTTCCCTGAGCTATTGCATTATTGCAACATCCTATTTGAGACACTGCCCACGATACTGATGAGTACAGGATTGAGAGCGGACAAGGATGCCCGCAAACTTGCCGCCATCGTCGTCGTAGCCGCAGGCTATGGTGGGGACATGGATGAGGAACTGTGTAATGAACTCCTGGACGATATGGACTTCCACTACAATAAGGTGAAGTGCAGGAAGATAGAAGGGATGCTGCCGAAGCTAATGAAGATGGTGGAGGGAGAGATGAAATCTTCATTCGGGAATAGATAACTCGATGGGGAAACTGGTGAGGACAGGGAGAAAGGAGATTAATCTATTGTAAAAACAAAGTGAATGGTTACGACATGAGGATGAATATTTCATATTTGGGAAAAAAGGGAAGAACCTTTATATACAAGCGTCCATGGCTTTTACCACATTTTAATGGCAATCAGTTAATTGACATAACTACCTTAAAAACTGTTGGATGCTACGTGTTTGGATTGCTATGTTTGCTGAAAGGCATAGAAATTGGAAAAACATATGTGTGTAATAACATTACCCTTAGAAACGGGATAGATGCGCATTTTAAAATAGTTGAGAATGTTCTGGCTAATGATTGGTGGCTAAATGTGCTTATAACGATAGCATGCTTTTTGATTACTGTAATTTGGCTGAAGCATGTATGGGATGATCGCTATATGTCGTTGAAAAGGATGATGATTGCCGTCTGTGGCATGGCTGTACTTTCGTTTGCTGGTACATTTACAAGTATCCATACTGCCATAAAAATAGACTATGCGGCATTTTGTTGGTGTGTGCTGTTTGTGCAATTGATGCTGGATTTTATAAAACTGTGGTATGGAAGGTGGAACGTAAAAGCCCCAGGAAAATTAAGACTTAAGTACATAACAGAATTACCGAAGGAGAATCTTGATGAGAAGGTAAGACTGGATTATGCCAAAAGGGTGACGGAATGGCTGTTTAATACGGATATTAGCGAGAGTGCCTTTGCTGTGGGTATTACAAGTGAATGGGGATCGGGTAAGACTTCATTCCTGCTAGATATGAAGAAGGCAATGAAAGGGAAGTGTTATCTGATTGATTTTAAACCCTGGCATTGCCAAACACCAGACCAGATTGTAAATGAATTCTTTGAATTGTTCAGAAAGACTATCAAAAAAGTGTATAGCCCGCTGCAGAAACCTATTATAAGATATGCTCAGCTTCTGAGTGACGTGGGCTTGCCCAGCTATATGAAACCTCTATTTACTATTCTTCCTGGCATGGGGCACAGCATAGATAGCTATAAATCGAAAATCGAGTGCGGACTGAAGCAGTTGGATAAACCGGTGGTGGTTACCATTGATGATATGGATAGATTGGCTGCCGCAGAACTTTTTGAAGTGCTGAGGCTGATTAGGAATACTGCAGCATTCCCGAATCTGATATTTATAGCCTGCTATGATAAGGCGTACGTTGTAAGGCAAATAGTGAATATGGGAATTGATGAAAGTGACTTGTATTTAGAGAAGATATTCCCATTGGAGTTGTCGTTGCCGAAGACCGAAGATGAGTCGTTGATAGAAACCTTCAGGAGGTCTATGATAGATATGCATTTCCTGCAGGGGAAACATGACAAACTGAGAAGCAGGATTACGGCAGATGACGAAAAAATGATTGTGAAATTGCTGCCTACATACAGGAAAATAAAGCGTTTTGCCAGGGCACTTATGACCAATACCATGTTTATCTTGGAAAAGATGGGTAAGAAAAACGTTGACCTGTATGATATCTTTTTGATAGAATTGGTTCATTTCAGTATGCAGGATGTGTATATGATATTAAGAGACACGCCAGAAGAATTGCTGCAAGTAACAATGGATGATAGGACAAGGCAGGCAAGATATGTTCTACAACCAGACAGCGATGTTGAGAAAACGTTAGATAATAGGATAGGCAGAACTCTTGAAAAACATGAAATGAACTTGCTAAAAAAATGCTTTGAGCAAAGGAACGGAGACAAAACACACTATCTGCCTTATGTGGATTCGTATCTGAATTATTTCTGCATGGCTACGCCAACTGCTCATATCACAAAGGATGAGTTTGCTGCCGTGGTTGGTGACAGGTCGAATATACGAAGAAATGTTCACTGCTGGTTCTATAAACTTCCTGTGAAGAAGAGCGAATCGCTGTATAGTAGATTGATGGAGGTGAGGATAAAGGAATTGTCGCTTGAACTATGGAAGGATCATGTGTATCTTATCTATTCATGGTTGTGTGAAGATGACTGTAATTTGATAAAAGATGTTCTCGGTCCGTATCTTTTAAATGATAGTATCCATGTGGATGAAGAAGGCGCTGTAGATGTAGCGAGACAATATGCAAAGATAAAACTTGATAAAATCATCAGGGGACAGCAAGTGAACCGTATCAATGTGGCTAGAAATCTTTGTGGTTATTACAATATGATAGAGAAAAATGAAATCGACTACCTATTGGGATGTGGCTTAATAAAAGAAATGCTGCAACTTAATTTTGGACTATATCTGGAGGAGAAACAGATACATCAGGATGCTATAAATGTTGTGGCACTTAATGGAAATGATCTACACTCATTTGTAAAAGCGCACGATGTGTCAGAGGATGATCATGATCCTTTTGGCGACTTGTCACATACTCATAGGAACTTGATAATAGATGATGTGATAAAGTACTTTGAAGGCTATACTGAGAAGAGCTCGCATCTCCAAGAAGCTAAGACGATGTATGATAATGGGGTTGTAAACAGATATCGAAATCTAATATACGTGAATCATACGGAAATGCAAGAAGAAAAGTATTCTATATTTGGTGACGATACACATTTTGAAGAGTTTTTGAGTAGGTGTTTTGTAGGGAATAAATTAGAAAAGCTGTGAGGATATGTTGAAACTGCTTGCAATACAAGTTGAGAAGGAATGTGCGGAATACATCAAACGGTGTTTAGTACCAGGTTTGATGTATTATCTATGTTATGACTATGATATTTCGCAGTCATTGGATGGAGTGTGGCATATCATAAAGAGGGACGCTTATATCAATCAACTTGATGAGTATTTTTATAGGATTAAGCCTGATAGCGGTTTAAACATCAATATTTCTGCGATTGTAGGAGAGAATGGCTCTGGTAAAAGTACCATCGTAGAAATTATATTGAGGATGATTAACAACTGTGCTATCAGATACGACATAAAAGCGGATGGTGGCAAGTTGGAATACGTAGAAGGCGTGCATGCAAAATTGTTCTATATTCAAGGAGAAAGCATGTATTGCTTGTCTATAAAAGGGAGTAAAGATAGCGTAAGAGTTCTTGAAATAGCAAGGATGGCATATGGTGAAATGGTGCCATGCGAAAGAATGATGCCGAGTTCAGAACTTAAGGGAAATTTCTTCTATACGTTGGTCTCGAACTATTCGCATTACGCCTATAATACGCACGATTTTCGTAAGGAATGGCTGAAGGATTCGGATGAGAACACATGTTGGCTGAAATGGTTGTTCCATAAGAATGATGGGTATCAGACACCGATAACTCTACATCCTTACAGAGACCAAGGTACTATCAGTATTGAGCGAGAGAAAAACTTGTCGAACCAGAGAATGCTGTACTTCTTTATCAACTACGCAAAGCGTAACCAAAAAGGAGGCGTTTTCAGATACATAAACGGAAAGAAACCGAAATACTTGAATCTGCGGGAGGTGAAGAATTCTAAACTTCAGGAGGTGACACTGAAACGCTACTTCTATGATTATAAGAATGTGAATCTGTTGGGAGAGCAGATAACTTTTGTGAATAACTTTGCAGATAGTAAGGATAAAAAGGAAGGGGATTTGGATAAACTGATTCAAACAATCGTCCGACCACTCGAAGTGTATGCTGAAAAAGTACTAGGCTTGAAGGATAAAAGTAATTCAAGGCATTATAGTTTTTTCAAGTCTATCTTTAATTGGATAAAGGAACAAGATTTGCTGTGGTATCAAGAGCATCATGATAGCCTTTTCTCATGGAACAGTGACTTCAAACAGTTGCTGACAGCACTGCATAATCTGTCGCTGCCTTATGAAATAGGTATTAGGATAAACAGATTGTATGATAGCTTACAGGAATTCCTGGTCTTGAATATGAATCAGTTGCAACGGATTGAGATACTTGATGATGTTTGTGACTACTGGCGTGGAATTGAATTTGAGGAGCTGAAAAATAGCTATAGGTTTGATTTGCAACATGAAACAATCACAGATGACTACAAAAAGCTTTCTCAGAAAGAAAAATGTTATCATTATATAGCCTATAAGACTATTGATATTTTCGAGACTTATCCCAGTTACCATGATCCATTGTGGGGCTATTCTAATAATCCGGTACTCTTCTCAACTACCAAAGATGATAAGAAGAAAGTGTATAATGCCTTTGTACAGTTGCTTGAAGATGTGACGAAAGAGAAAAGCCATATAACGCTGAAGATGCGTCAGGGTTTCTATTACCTGAAGCATACAATCTTTAATCAACAAGGAAGTGAAGGGTATGTATTGAATGGTGAGAAGATAGACAAAATTGATGGAATCTGCTTGTCATCAGAACGTCTGGCACATTATTACGAAAATGAGAACGAGCAAAATTTGGAGACCTTACCACCGCCTATATATGAGCGGCACTTGCTTTTTGAGACCAAAGAAGGTAAGCTGGTGGATATGGATACCTTCAGCAGTGGCGAAAAACAGTTGCTGAATACGCAAAGCGCCATTATCTATCACCTGCAGAATCTGAGTTCCATATTTAAAGACCCTACGAGGATGAGCTATCCACAGGTGAACATCATATTGGAGGAAATTGAACTATATTTCCACCCAGAATACCAGAGATGTTTTATCTATAGTCTGATTAATCTGTTGGAAAGTTCTGGTATTTCTGAGAATATCAAGGATGTGAATATCCTGATAATAACCCATTCGCCATTTATATTATCGGACATCCCTAAGAGCCATGTGCTGTTTCTGAAAGATGGAAAACCTGAACTAAAGATGCAGGAAAATACGTTTGGCAGCAACATCCATTCGATGTTGACAAATGGATTCTTCCTGCCGTCGTTACCTATAGGCGAGTTTGCACATGAAAAGATTAATGGTATGTTTGAGAAACTGAATGGGGCTCGTGTGGATAGAACAAACCGTATTGAGAGAATGCAGTTGTACTCTGATATCAATAGAGTAGGTGAACCATATTTGCGCGAGCAACTGATGAGGCTGTTTAATATGTATTATCCGCCATATTACAATGATAGACCTAAGGAGGAATAGATATCTTGAACCCATAGCACATAAGTGGCTGGGCTGGGTGAAAACTTACCTTACGACAGTTCATGCCAGTGGATTCTTGCCACATGAAAAAGTTGGAAACGGAAAAGTGTTGTATTTCAGCAGCCATGCGGAGAAACTGAAATACCAGTGCTATCACAAAGCTTTTCAATTTGGCAGGAGTAAGAGAGAACAGAAGTATTGCCTCGATGTTTTGGACGCGTTTTGGCGGAATCTGGATTCTATCATACTAGCTACACCGCCACAGATGATAGTATTTGCAGAACAGTGGGAAAAGAGAAAAAGTTGGGCATGGAACTTTATCAATGGTTTAGGTGAAGTACTGGTTCCTTATTATGAGGCAATATCAAAAAAATATGGTGGAAGCCTCGTAGAGGAATTAGGAATAAAGACATGCCCTTATTGTAACAGACAGTTTATCTATACGTTCAGAGGAAGAGACGTAAATAATCAAGAACGGCCAGAACGCCCTGAATTGGACCATTTCTTGCCGAAAGTTGATTTTCCCTTGTTTTGCTTGTCATTTTATAATCTTATTCCAGTTTGTCACTCCTGCAATCATGTAAAGCGTGAAAGTAGAATAGGTGTGAATCCTTATAGTACTCCATTCCGAGCCTCTTTCGTGATTACTGACAAAGACGGGCATAAACTATCGAAATCAAAAATATACCACCTGACTAAAAAGGAAATAAAGCTGGACTTTGAAAACGCTACAAACGACGAGAAAGAGACTATCGGTGTTCTTGGTCTTGATAATGTATATAATAAGCACAAAGACTATGTTAAAGAACTGATAGACAAGTCTATGGCTTACGATGAACATGTCCGAAAGGCGCTGGTTGAATCGTTTCAAGGAGCTGGGGTCAATCCAAGGCAAGTGTATGATTTTGTATGGGGAAGGCATCTGATGGATGCGGAGTATGAGGATAGGCCTTTGTCGAAATTGACAAGAGATATATTGGAACAGCTGGAGATAAAGAGGTAAGTATTAGAAATCTTAATTGGAAGGTATGTTGGTAATATTGCTATTTGTACTATTATTATCGGTCACCTTTTTTATAGCAATTCCTTTCGCTATCGTTGGCAGTGCTTCAAAGCACCAGTTAACTCTAGATTATAAGAAATGGTTAAGGCTGGTTTGGGCTTTTCTTAGAAAGAGAAGTGACGCCAAAGTTTTCCTTGCTTTTATGAGCATCGAGGCTGGATTGGCAGGCTTATTGCCGCAGGTGTATCTCTTTCACTTCGAAACGCAATACTTCGATTTATGGTTTGAAAAGGGTGGAAATGCTGATTGGATAAGCATGGTGATTGCTGTCATCATAGCCTATTTCTACTATTTGTACTTGAGAAGAAATTGTGTTTATTACCCTGAACGATGGGATGAAGTAGTCGATGCTTCAAGAATTATTAATGAGGAATTTCGTTTTGAGCCTACACCAAAATGGTTCAAGCAACAGAACGACAAGGCAATTACGGAACTTGGCACAAGATACTCAAAGGAACGGAATTTCCCGTTTGATAAGATGCAATGG
>JAEEGL015786044.1_pt1 | contig 13494 bp, 7 predicted proteins | sample 9134231 | NCBI WGS metagenome assembly JAEEGL01 (sample SAMN16246548, study PRJNA631951) | gut metagenome | biome: gut microbiome; feature: rumen; material: fiber-attached | host: Bos | place: Iran: Karaj | collected 2018-10
CAGGTGCAGCCGGCTTCATCGGCTCTAACTTAGTGAAACGTCTGTTTAAAGACGTAAAGGGTGCAACCATCATCGGCATCGATAATATGAACGACTACTACGATGTGGCGTTGAAGGAATATCGATTGAACGAGCTGGAGACTCTATCCCGTTCCCTACAAACGGAGAGTATGGGCGGGTCTTGGAAGTTCATCAAGGGCGATATTGCAGACAAGCAGACGGTAGACGGAATTTTCGAACAGTATAAGCCGCAGGTGGTGGTGAATCTCGCTGCTCAGGCCGGTGTGCGCTATAGCATCACTAATCCTGATGCCTACATCCAGTCGAACCTTATTGGTTTCTACAATATACTTGAGGCCTGCCGACACAACCCTGTAGAGCATCTGGTATATGCTTCTTCATCGAGTGTGTATGGTGGCAATAAGAAGGTTCCGTTCAGTACGGATGACCGTGTGGACAATCCTGTCTCACTTTATGCTGCTACAAAGAAAAGCAATGAGTTGATGGCACACTGCTACAGTAAACTCTACGACATTCCATCGACAGGTCTTCGCTTCTTTACAGTCTATGGTCCTGCGGGTCGTCCTGACATGGCTTATTTCGGTTTTACCAATAAACTACTGAGAGGTGAGACCATCCAGATTTTCAACTACGGTAATTGTCGTCGCGACTTCACTTACGTTGATGATATCGTAGAAGGTGTGGTTCGTGTGATGCAGGGTGCGCCAGAGCGTAAGAAAGGAGAAGACGGTTTGCCAATTCCTCCATACGCAGTATATAATATTGGTGGAGGTCAGCCTGAGAGCTTGTTGGATTTCGTCCAGACACTACAGGAAGAACTGGTGCGTGCCGGCGTACTCCCCGCAGATTTCGACTTCGAGGCACATAAGCAGCTGGTCCCCATGCAGCCTGGAGATGTTCCAACTACATTTGCCGATGCGACTGCCTTGGAGCGTGATTACGGCTTTACTCCAAAGATTACCCTGAGAGAGGGATTGAGGAAGTTTGCGGAGTGGTATAAGCAATTCTATGGATAACCTTTGGTATAGAGAAGCAATGGTCTGAAACAAAAGTAATTAGATGTTCGTTAAATAATCAGAAAAGCTGCCTTAACAAGGTGGCTTTTTTCGTTTCTGTTTGGCTGAATGGAAAAAAATAAATACCTTTGCACGCTAATTCATAAGATTGCAGACAGAATGCTATGTATATAATTGATAAGATTGTCAACTGGTATTTCACCCGTAAGGCGATGCCGTACTGGGGAATTTTGATGTTCGACTGTATGGTTGTGGTGGCATCGGGACTGGTGTGCTACACCATAGACAAGGGTATGCTGCATACGGCAGAGAACTTCTGGCACCTGTTAGGGACACTGTGCATCTATCTGATTCCCTATCTGGTGGGGTTCCGAGTGATGAAGACCTACATGGGAGTCATGCGCTTTGCATCGTTCTCCGACCTCTACCGAGTAGCCGTTGCCAATACGATTGGCTTTGTTGTCATTGCCCTGTTGTGTTGGCTCACCCCGATTGATGAATGGCTGGAGCCCATCCGCATGAAGGAATTGTTCTTTGCAGCAGTATTGGCCACGATTCTGATGTGCCTGGCGCGCATGCTCATCAAAGTAATCTATGACTATGCGCAGAAAGACGAAGAAACGAAACCTGTGTTTATCTATGGCGTGAAGAACGGTGGCATGAGCATTGCGCGTGCCATTCAGACGGAACGTCCACAGCGATTCAAATTGAAAGGCTTCGTGAGTGATGCCAATGATATGGCAGGAAAAATGCTGATGGGCCTGCGCATCTACAAGAACGATGCGCGGCTAGTCACTGTTATGCGTCTGAATGGTGTGAAGACGTTGTTGGTGTCACCCCTGAAACAAGAGGCATTCGCCAATAACCCAGTGATGGTTGACCGTCTGATGGAAGCTGGTATCAAGGTGTTTACCATGAGCCCAGCTGTGCAATGGGATGGTAAGAGCGATATCTCGGCTGCCCAATTGCGTGAGGTGCAGATTGAAGACTTGTTGCCGCGTGACGAGATACAGGTGGACCTGCAAGCTGTGGAAGACTTGTTGAAAGGTAAGCGCGTGTTGGTTACAGGCTCAGCCGGCAGCATTGGCAGTGAGATTGTTCGTCAGGTAGCGAAGTTCGATCCTGAACAGATGATTCTCATTGACCAGGCAGAGACGCCGCAGCACGATATTCGCCTGATGATGGCAAAGGACTTTCCGAACGTGAAGGCCGAGGGCATCGTGACCACCATTTGCAACAAGTCGCACATGGAGGCTATTTTCAAGATGTACAGACCTCACTTTGTGTTCCATGCAGCGGCTTACAAGCATGTGCCGATGATGGAAGATAACCCCTGCGAGGCCGTCCAGAACAACATCGATGGTACGCGTATTCTGGCCGACTTGTCAGTGAAATATGGTGTAAAGAAGTTCGTGATGGTGTCTACCGACAAGGCCGTAAACCCAACCAACGTGATGGGCTGTTCGAAGCGTATCTGCGAGATTTATGTGCAGAGTCTCGACAAGGCCGTCAAGGACGGAAAGGTGAAGGGCGAGACGCAGTTCGTGACCACGCGCTTTGGCAATGTGCTCGGCTCCAATGGCTCTGTTATTCCTCTGTTCCGCGAACAGATCAAGAACGGCGGTCCAGTCACGGTGACGCATCCCAACATCTTCCGTTATTTCATGCTCATTCCCGAAGCCTGTAAGCTGGTGCTCGAGGCTGGCACAATGGGCAAGGGCGGCGAGATCTTCGTCTTCGACATGGGGGCTCCGGTGAAGATTGCTGACCTGGCCAAGCGTATGATCAGGCTGAGTGGTGCCACCAATGTGGAAATCAAGTACACAGGTCTCCGCGACGGTGAGAAACTCTACGAAGAGGTGCTCAACGACAAAGAGGTGACGAAACCTACGTTTAACAAGAAGATAAAAATAGCTACGGTGCGCGAGTACGACTTCGATGAGGTGGGTGCCAGCATACGCAAACTCATAGAAGACAGTTACAAGTACGATGTCATGAGCACTGTGCGCGAAATGAAAGCTATCGTGCCCGAGTTCAAGAGCAACCATAGCGTCTACGAGTCGCTCGACAAATAGAGTCTGGCGTCTGTATTCTTAGCATCAGCAGAATGCCACATCCTCAAACGGGGATGTGGCATTCTGAGTTTCTGACGGGTCTGTTTGTGTTGCTGTGGTGCTGCAGCATGCAGGATGCGAGCGAGGGCCACAGAATCATACTTCTTTAGCTGGCTGATTAATGATGTGGACATCGCGTTGTGGGAACGGTATCTCGATGCCGTGGCTGTTCAGCGTGTCGTAGATGCACTGCATGACATCGCTCACGGCGTAGATCTGGCGGATGGCATCGACCCAGCAGAGAAGCTGGAAGTTGATGCTACTGTCGCCAAACTCAGTGAAGACAACCTTTACGTTGCGTTCGGGGTCGAGGTCTTTATGGTGAAGGTCCAAGACAGCTTTCTCCACTATCTGCGAGATATCCTTCATGTTGCTGCCATAGGCCACACCGAAGGGGATGAGTGACAGCACGTAGCCATGGTTCTTAGTGAGGTTCTTATAGTTTTTGGTGAAGAGCTGTGAATTGGTGAAGGCGATGACCGATCCGTCTATAGCCTCAAGCATGGTGCTGGTGTAGCTGATGCTCGACACCTTTCCCTTGATGCCGTCACATTCTATCCAGTCGCCCACCTTCACACGACCTGCCATCAGGTTGATGCCGTAGTAGAGGTTTTCCAGGATGTCCTTCGAAGCGAAACCAATACCTGTTGACAAACCTCCAGCGATGTAGCCCAGCCATGTACCACCCACATGCAAGATGCTGAGGCAGATGAGCAGCCAGATGCCCCAGATCAGTACCTGCAACACGTTCTTGCCCATCACCTCGCGCGACCCGGCATTGTGTATGTTCTTCTGTTTAAAGTGTAGGCGCAGGAAATCGAGGCTGATGCGGTTCAAGTAGCCGAAGAGGAAGTAGAGCTCGGCCACTTGGATGATGCTGAAGATGCTGATACTGAAGTTCTTCTCGTCGATGAAGTGCTTGGTGAAAATCGTCCATGTGAGGTCGCTCAGATTGAATACGTCGGCGGCCATGTAGATGCTCAGGGGGATGGAGAACAGTCCCAGTACGGGCAGCACCACGCGATAGACGAAGCGGAAGAACCATGTCTGGGTGACGGGTCTCTGATAGATGTGGTGGCTGTCGCTATATTTCTTCATCCAGACGGTCAGGCAGGTGATGGTCAGAATGCAGGTGAGCTGCATAATCCACCAGATGAGCATCTGTACGCTGAGCAGTGTGTAGCCCATCCATGAGCATACGGTGCTGGCAATGAAGATGGCGAGCGAGATATAGGTGTAGAACATGTCGCTACGCGGAATGCGGCCGTTATGGCGGCGTATGACGCTCCACTGCCACAGCGTGCATATCAGTAGGATGGGCGGGAGGATGAGGTTCACCAGGTCATTTGGTATGAGCACGATGCGGAAGGTGATGACGATGAAGCCCATGACGATGAGCGGTGCGTAGATGCGGAACGCGCTCTTGATCTGGTCGCCCTCCACACGCAGCAGCAGTGAGATGAGGATAACGCCCAGCAACCATGCGTATTCTACCAGCAGGTCGCTGGCCATGATGAGGAAATTCTGGTCCGACGAAGCTCTGAGAAATGCCACGATGACGGCAAAGGTGAGTGTCGTGGTGGTCATGATGATGCAGGTACGTTTCTTTCGGAACGACTCCGTGCGGAATCGCTGGGGCATCAGCAGACGGAACACCAGAAGGTTGAGCAGGATGGAAACAACGGCAAATACGAAGATGCTCAGAAACAGGTCGAGGATGATCTTGCTGTCCCATTGTGAGTGGAACCGTTTCATGGGACGGTATTTGTCGCTGACGGTCTCAGCCGTGGCCATCACGTTCTGCTGGAGCGACGAGAGAATAGAGAAATAGTTCTCGCCGCCGTTCCTGAAGATATTGCTCTGTATTTCGTTGTAGCGTTTGTTAGCATAGTCGTTCAGGTTTTTCAGTCTTTGCTCGGTGAACTTGTAGAGACGTTCATATTCTTTCATGGCCTCGCGGTTCTCCATCATCGACTTGCGTATGTTCGTGGCCAGCGTCAGGCAGACGTTGCAGTCGATGCGGGCCCGACTGTCCATTTGTGTGAAGCGCATCATCTTCTCCAGACTGCCAATGAGGCTGTCGTAGCGGGCTATCTCGGCATCGTTTTTCTCCATGAACTTGCGCAATGGGGCCGAACCTCGTGCAAACTGCTGAAACTGGTTGGTGGCCTCGTGGCAGGCGTAAGTCATGTCGAACACGTAGTCGGGTTTCTGCGAGTAGAGCATCAGCGAGTTCTGGTTGCTCTTGTGGAATGTCTCGCGAAACTGCTTCATGATGCGTTCGTTGCGCATCTGCGTGTATTTGTTGCGTTTCTCCAGCTCCTCGTGCTTGTCTATGAGCTCTTGGCGCAGGATGGTCAGCGTACTGTTCAGGTCCTTTTCCTTCAGCACGGCGTGGCCCTGCATGAGTACCATGGTGAGCAGGATAATGGTCAGTAATGCCTTTTTTGTCATGATATGAGTGAAATTTTGCTTGCAAAATTACATTATTTCTGCCAATATGCGTATATTTGCATCGTTTTTTGATGCAGGATTTTAAAATTTTAATGTTTATGATACTGATTGCTGATTCTGGCAGTACCAAGACCGACTGGGCACTTGTCGACGATGGGCAGGTGGTGAAGAGGCTTTCGACACAAGGCATCAACCCCGTTCATCAGTCGCGGGAGTTCATTCTCAATCATGTGTTGAAGGGCGAACTGCTGCCTCAGATGGCCGATGTGATTCCTAGTCTACACGTCTTTTTCTATGGCGCAGGCTGTGTGGGGCAATGGGCTGAGTCTATTCGCTCGGCCCTTGCTGAGGCTTTCTCTGGTGCTGTGGATCTTTCGGTGGAGTCCGATTTGTTGGGAGCTGCCCGGGCTGTCTGCCAGCGGCGCGAGGGTCTGGCCTGCATTCTTGGTACAGGTGCCAACTCATGTCTCTATGATGGAAAGGATGTCGTAGCCAACGTTCCGCCACTGGGCTATATCCTTGGCGATGAGGGAAGTGGTGCCGTGCTCGGGCGCATGTTCCTGAATGCCATTTTCAAGGGGGCGTTGCCGGCAGCCATGCGCGACGACTACCTGACGTGGGGTGGACTTACTTATGCCGATGTCATTGAGAAAACCTACCGTCAGCCACTGGCTAACAGGTTTCTTGCCAGTACTTCTCTCTATATCAGCAATCATTTAGACAACAAGGAGTTAAGGGAGATTGTGAAAGAAAACTTCAGACAGTTCTTCCACAATAATGTCGTACGCTATGGACGGCTAGACCTTCCTTTGGGAGCCGTGGGTAGCGTGGCCTATTACTATCGTGGCCTGCTTTCCGAAGTGGCAGCCGACGAAGGCTACGTGCTTGGCACTGTCTGCAAGTCGCCTATCGAGGGACTTGTGAGCTACCATTCGTGTGAAACAAAAAGTTCTTGAAACTACCGAAAAAGTGGCTTGCAAGTGCCTCAATAAGTATGAACGAGTGCCAATTTGTTTTTTTTAACCAAACTTTTTCTTATAGATTGTGAAAAGTATTGATTATCATCAAAAAAGTATCATGTCTTTTGCCTAAAAAAGTGTAATTTTGCAGACGTAATCGTGTTAAATGAAAACCTAAAACCAGCTCTCAATGAAAAAAAAACTGCTCGTTGTCCTGTTTATCATGATTGGTATAGCAGCAACCGATGCCAAGTCGAACAAGAAAAAGCCTTCCAGACCTGCTGGTTTGGTTGAGGTGGTTGATGGCCATTTCGTCAGGGATGGCAAGCCATACTATTATGTAGGCACCAACTTCTGGTATGGAGCCATTCTTGGAAGTGAGGGGCAGGGTGGCAACCGTGAGCGTCTTTGTCAGGAGCTCGACGACCTCAAGGCCATGGGTATTGACAATCTGCGCATCCTTGTGGGTAGCGACGGCGAGCGGGGAGTGACCACAAAAGTGGAGCCGACACTTCAGGTCGCACCGGGTGTGTATAACGATACTATCTTTGCAGGTCTCGACTACCTGCTCATGGAGATGGGAAAGCGTCAGATGGTGGCTGTGCTCTATCTGAACAACTCTTGGGAGTGGAGTGGTGGCTATGGGTTCTATCTGGAACACGCAGGCGCCGGAGTAGCCCCACGTCCCAATGAAGCTGGCTACTGGCCGTTTATGCAATTTGTCAGCAAGTTCGCCAGCAACAAAAGGGCTCACGAACTGTTTTATCAATATGTGCGCGATGTGATAGGCCGCACCAACCGCTATACCGGCAAGCGCTATTCCGAAGACCCAGCCATCATGTCGTGGCAGATAGGCAACGAGCCGCGCGCATTCAGCAACGAGGCCAAACAGCCTTTCGCCCAGTGGTTGGCAGAGGCATCGGCGCTCATCCGCTCGCTCGATCCTAACCATCTGATATCCATCGGCTCAGAAGGCAAGTGGGGCTGTGAGGAAGACATGGGGCTTTACGAACAAATCTGTTCCGATGCCAACATCGACTACATGAACATTCACCTGTGGCCCTACAACTGGAGCTGGGTTCATCAGCGCACGCTTCGTAAAGAACTGCCCAATGCGTGTACGAATACGAAGGAATACATCGACGAACATCTCGTGTTGAGCGCCAAGCTGCGCAAGCCGTTGGTGCTTGAAGAGTTCGGCTTCCCCCGCGATGGCTTCTCGTTCTCGCAGGAAAGTACCACCACTGTCCGCGACGATTTCTATCGCTTCGTCTTCGGTCTTGTGGTAGACAATGCCCTGCAGGGCGGACAGTTCGCTGGCTGCAACTTCTGGGGATGGGGCGGCAGAGCAAATCCGAAGAACGAGCAGTGGCGCGTAGGCGACGACTATACTGGCGACCCCGCTCAGGAGGCACAGGGACTCAACTCTGTGTTCTTCACCGACAAGTCTACCATCGATGTCATCCGCCAGCAGGTAGAGCGCATCAAGCAGGCCGGAAAATGAGACAACTATTTTATTCACATTAATTATTATACTGCTTATGAAGAAAATTTTTACTTTGATCGCTGCAGCCCTGATGACGCTTGGGGCCAGCGCACAGACCACCACAGTGGGTCCAGAGGACAACACTGCAGGATGGTGGACAGCCTTCTCGGACTATTACACCATCCAGAAGGAGTCGAACCTTCACGTGGAGTTCACCAACTACTCGAGCAAAGGCGAGAACTGGCACAACTTCGTATTTGTGCTTGCCAACAAGGCCGGCCACACTGCTGACCCCAACCTTGACGGCTATGCAGAGGGCTATGCAGAGTTCTTTGCCGTGCGTGCCGACAACTTCGGATGGGGCGCCTGCTACAACGAGAACGGTCGCGAGAGCAACTGGAACTGGGACAACTTCAAAGCCATCATGGATGGTGCCTATGTGAAACTCGACGTGACACGCAACGGAACCAGCATTGTGGTGAATGCCGACGTGACAGGTTCCGACGGTAATGCCTACTTCCAGAAGTACACCATGACCATTACTGAGGCCGAGGCCGACGTGTTTGGCTTCCTCACCACAGAGATGGGCCACCTTGTCATCGACGACACCAAGACGAAGACCGTGCCCTTCATCTTCGATGGATGGGACGATAACTTCCTCATCAAGAAGACCGGTGTGAAGGCTGGCGACCAGTTTAAGTTCACCGCAGAGGCCTACAGCGCTACGGGCGATGCTGCCACATGGCAGTGGGGACCGCAGATCCTGATGAAGGACAACGAGAAATGGAACGACCTCAGCATGTCTCCGCTGACTCCCGACAACAACTTCACATTCACTTTGAGTGCCGAGGATGCCGAGAAGATCAACACCTTTGGCGGACTGCGTGTGCAGGGCATGGCCGTGAAAGTGCTCGACTGGGAGTTTGTTGAGGGCGTGGAGCCCGTGGAAACCGATGTCGACGAGATTCCTCTGAAGGACTTCAGCACATGGAACGGTGCCGAGAGCGTTGACTACAATGCCGACGGAACCATCACCTTCCATGCCGCTACGTGGGGCGGACTGTCCAAGTGGCTCGGCGAGGGCGACTGGTCGGCCTACGACAAGCTGGTGTATGAGTTCGCTGAACCCACCACCGTCGACGTGCAGCCCTTCGTGCAGTATGCTGGTCCCGATGGCGACGTGAACGAGACCAACTACACCGTTGCCGGAGTGACCGAGGCTTCAATCAACCTCAATGCAGAGCTGAAGCAGGGTAAGGTCAAGCAGTATGCCCTTCAGGCTGCCGCACCTGCCGACATCGTGATCAAGCGCATCTATCTGGTGAAGAGCAACACTGCCGTGGAGGCTATTCAGGCAGACCGCACCGTCAAGAGCAGCGCTCTCTACAACCTTGCCGGACAGAAGGTCGATGCTTCCTACAAGGGCATCGTCATCATGAACGGCAAGAAGTATCTTGTGAAGTAAGAACTACAGGCACGTCTGGGATGCCCCAATGCAATTCCAGACGTGCTTACCTTTTTCTTAATATCAACTATCAATTAATAATCATTTAATAAAACTAAATCTTATGAAGAAATTATTACTAAGTGCCTTGGCATTGCTGGCAGGACATTCAGCTAATGCTGGAACAGTGTGGACTGGTGAATATGCCGCCAGCTGGGGAGAGCCACTATCAATCAGTGCTGACAATTTTGCAGGCAACAATGTCGGTGATGTGTTCCATGTGACTATTTCAGGCTTTGATTCTTCTGGAAGCTGGCCACAGTTTGTTTTTAAATCTGCAGGTGAGGACATTGAAGGCGGTGTCCACGTCACTGGAGCAGGAGTTTATGATGTTGTAATCACAGGCGACATCCTCACTGCCATAAAAAAGAATGGATTGAGTATTGCAGGAGAAGATTGCACTTTGTCACAGATAGATGTGGAAGAGGGCGTTTATTCTGGTTCCACTCAAACTATTTGGTTGGGAGATTGGACAATAGATGAATCTGGTGCTGCAAGTCCAACCATTAACAAATGCCATTTTAGTAATGTAAGAGTTGGCGATGTTATAAAGACAAACTTTACACGTCTGGCCGATGGTTCTGGTTGGATTACATACAAGTATCAAGACACATCGGATTGGTCGTGGAACGACTATCCTGTTTCTGATGATGGTGAAAATGCCAACAAAGGTTATACTGCTACCGGAGAAACACTCACCGTTACAGAAGAAATGGTTGATAATCTTAAGAATTTTGGATTGTTTTTCTATTGTCAGAATGTAAACATTACTTCCGTTGAGCTTATTCCAATTCAGGCAGAACCAGATCCTCGTTTAGACCTGACATTGGATTATTTGAGTTCAGGATGGAGTGCAACTTATGATCCAGAAACCCATACCATTACTTCCGAAGGAGGAGGTAAGGGTTGGTGGCTTACCGCGAAAGACTATTCTTATTATGACTATCTTGTTATCCAGTTTGACCCTGCAATTAACAATGAAGGTAAACTGTATATCGAATATAATGATGCTAGTAATACCGAAACCAGTCTGGCCATAGGTCAAAAGACAATCGTTGTGGCATTGTCAGAAGAAGGAAAGGGCAGCGTAAAGCAAATTTATATCGCAGGTTCTGCGGGCAACACCTATACACTTTTTGCTGCTTATGTAGCTACCGAAGCATACATTATAGAAAACGGCATTGAAAATGAAGTTGAAGATGTTCCTGTTGATCCGTTTGTTGTACTTAATCCTGTTTATGCCACTGGTGGATGGGGCGATCGTGAATACGACACTCAGACATTCGACGGAACCATCGTGGGTGAAGGAGCAGCCAGTGGCTGGTGGCTTGGTGGCAAGGACTATTCTGATTACGACAAGGTCTATGTGGAACTGTCGGCTATTAATATTCCACAGCATGAGGTGGAAGGAGAGATGCAACCTGGCTTCGCTCAGCTGTTCGTGCAGTGTGCTGCCGGTGACGATGGCTCACTAAGCAACCTCACATGTGGCTTCGGTACACATCTCTATGCCGTTGTCGACCTGGACGAGTACAAAAACAAGACCAATCAGATTGTCATTCAGGGTTCGGCTGGCGTGACCTTCACCATCGTGAAGGCTTGTGTTTGCACCAACGAGTACTATGAGGAGAACATTCTGCCGAATCTTCCTGCAGATCCCTCTCCCTCTATGGCAACAGCCATCGAGACCATCGGCAGCGAGCAGACCGACGGTGCTTGGTACACGTTGCAGGGTGTGCGCGTAGCTGCTCCCGTGAAGGGCGTGTATATCCACAACGGAAAGAAGATGGTTTTGAAATAACAAACCATTTCATTTAACTCAATTATAATTTTATTTACTAATGATGGCCGCTCCCGTGAGGAAGCGGCCATTTCTGTTTCGTGTTCTTTTTCTGGCAGTTTCTATATAAAAATCTGCCAAATGAATTCATTTTATTTGGCAGAAAAAGTGCATTTATTTGGCAGATAAAATGAACAAATCCATAGGAGCTGATGGGCAGGAGTACTGTGATAGAACACTGTAAAAAAAGAGTGCTATCACCAACAGGAGCGCAGACGAAGGCACGTATCACTTGCCTCAGACGGAAACGTTAAAAAAGAATTAAACATTATTAACGGCTTGTGCCCCTAAAGTGTTGATAAATGACAAAATAGTATTGCAAGAATTGGCCGAAATGTGTTAATTTTGCATGCGAATCATAACCTACTATTATTGAAAACCTTCATGATGAAAAAACTCGTCTGCGCACTCTTCCTGTGCGTCTTCCTGTTGCCCGTAGAAGCTCAGATACGGGGGAACAACATCACTGTCACCGTGACCCCCGACCATAAAGACTGGAACTATCGGGTGGGCGAGAAGGCCAATTTCGTGGTCAACGTGCTTCGTTCGGGCACACTGATTGACAATGTCGTGGTGGACTACGAGGCTGGTCCCGAGATGTATCCCGACGTGAAGAAGCGGGGCATCACACTGAAAGACGGCACCATGCGCTGGACGGGCACCATGAAGAAGGCCGGTTTCTACCGTCTGAAGGTGACGGCCCATGTGGACGGGCGCGACTACAGCGCCTGGTGCACTGCCGCCTTCAGCCCCGAGCAGCTGCGACCCACGACCGAGAATCCGCAGGACTTCGACGCGTTCTGGAGCCAGGCCATCAGCGAAGCCCGGCAGACACCGCTGCAGCCTACACGGCGCCTGCTGCCTGAGCGTTGCACCGAGGAGGTGAACGTCTATGAGGTGAGCTTCCAGAACATACGGTGGGGCAGCCGCACCTACGCCATCCTGTGCATCCCCACCAAGCCCGGCCGCTATCCCGCCTTGCTGCGCGTGCCCGGTGCCGGTGTCCGTCCCTACGAGGGCGACAAGTGGCTGGCATCGAAAGGCTGTGTAACACTGGAGATCGGCATTCACGGAATACCCGTCACCATGCCTCAGCAGGTGTACGACGACCTGCGGATGGGCGGCCTCGACGGCTACTGGGACTTCAACATGAACGACCGGAAGACCAACTACTACTACCGCGTAGTGCTGGGCTGCATCCGCGCCATCGACTACATCGAGACGCTGCCCGAGTGGAACCACGATGGTCTTGGCGTGACCGGCAGCAGCCAGGGCGGTTTCCTGTCCTATGCCACGGCAGCACTTGACAAACGCGTCACGTGCTATGGAGCCGTGCATGCCGCGCTTTGCGATCACACCGCATCGCTCAAGGGCATTGCCTGCGGCTGGCCACATTATTTCTATGGACAGAAGAATCCAGACATGAAGAAAGTGGAGGTGTCGCGCTATTACGATGGCGTCAATTTTGCTCGTCGCATCACCTGTCCCGGCTACATCTCGTTTGGTTACAACGACGATGTGGTGCCGCCCACAACGGCCTATGGCACCTATAACGAGCTGAAGGCCGAGAAAAAGCTCAGCGTTTACCAGCAGACGGCACACTTCTGGTATCAGGAGCAGTGGGACGAATGGAACGCGTGGCTGTGTGAGAAGCTGGGCATAGAGTAGGCGAGACCCACCCTAACCCTCCAAAAGGGAGGGAAGTCAGAGAAGGAAGAAGAAGGGGGACGGTAGGAATGGGAGGAAGAAAAGTGATGTAGGGAAAAGAAAAAACTATAAAATAAATAAGTAAGAAGAATGAAAAAGAATTTGTTAATGGTTATGATGGCAGCATCAATGGTTGCATGCTCGGCCACGAAACCTGCTGAACCGGCGAAGACACCGGCCCAGCAGCTCATTGACCGCCTTGACACCCTGTTGCAGAAAGGCATCATGTATGGCCATCAGGACGACCCGATGTATGGCCTCACATGGGAGTATAAGAACGACTCGAGCGACGTGAAGAACGTCTGCGGCGACTATCCTGCCATCATGGGCTTTGACCTTGGCGGCATTGAGATGGGCGACAGCAAGAACCTCGACAGCGTGCCCTTCACCCGC
>JAEEGL016637398.1_pt1 | contig 13494 bp, 12 predicted proteins | sample 9134231 | NCBI WGS metagenome assembly JAEEGL01 (sample SAMN16246548, study PRJNA631951) | gut metagenome | biome: gut microbiome; feature: rumen; material: fiber-attached | host: Bos | place: Iran: Karaj | collected 2018-10
TCCGGAACATTTACTCCCTTCCTGTGAAGACTGTTTATGATTCCGAGTGCCATGAGATCGTTGGCGCAAACAAAGGCATCGGGAAGCTCGTTCCCTGCATCAAGCCATTGGCCGACTCCCTGTGCTGCCGCATAGAAACCGAAATCGCCTTTTATCGTATCAAAGATAGTAAGGTCGTGTTCTCTGAGTGCATCTTCCAGAGCCCTTCTTCTCTCCGCACATTCAACATTCCCGTCGTTTCCGCGTACATATACAACCTTCTTGACACCATGCTTCTCGATCAGATGCTTTGAGAGATCAAAGATACCGCGGTAATTGCTGGTACCTACCATTGCCATGCCGGGCATCTTGATCTCCGTGGTGATCATCGGTATGTCACAGCCTCTGAAGATCTCGCGGATACGCTCCATTTCAAGCGAAGAATTGAAGGTATGCGCAAAAATAATAACTCCGTCGTAATCCTCAGGATTCGGAAGATCAAATAGCTTTAGCTGGCTCTTCTTCTGAACCTCGGCCTCATAGGGCAGGATGAACGTGGTGAATACAAAGACATCAACTCCGTCCACTGCCGCTTTCTTGGCAAGCTTGTCAAGAACCTGGCTTAAGTACTCCGCGCTCCATGCATTGGCAAATACAGCTATTCTTCCTTTTTGTTTTCTGTCTGATCTGTTGCTCATATTTATTGTCCGAAAACCCGCTTTTTATTAGTATAGTATATTTTAAACCCCAAAACGGATAATGTAAATCAAAGATGATCTATTGGATTATTTTCTCAATATGGCAAATACTACGTCGGCTATGTATATAAGTATCATTACGATTCCTTCGCCGCGAACGATCCTTTTCCTGCTGAGGCAAAAAATGTAGACTATTATGCTGACCATTATCAGGATAGCCATATCATAGAGCGAAGCAACATTTACGGCTACCGGTTTTATCGAGGATGATATTCCCAGGATCAGCATGAGATTGAAGATATTTGAGCCCACAACATTGCCGATTGCAAGTCCGGTCTCCCCCTTTCTTGCTGCAACTATGGAAGTTACAAGCTCGGGAAGCGAGGTTCCTACTGCTACAATGGTAAGTCCGATCAGTGTCTCGGTCATTCCCGCTGCCCTTGCTATATATTTCGCACTCTGAACCACGGCCTGACCTCCTCCGACGATAAGGGCAAGTCCCAGTACGATGAAGAGGAAGCACTTCCAATAGGGCTTTTTCTCTCCTTCCTGTTCGGCCTCCGGGTTACGTCTTGCGTCAATGATAAGATAGACAATATACGCGACAAAGCCCGTCAGAAGTATGATTCCGAGTATTCTTGACACGAGTCCCACATTGTCGGCCATGCTTTTTGCAAAGAACAGTCCGCCAAAGATTGAAAAAAAGCTTGATCCGAAAAATACGGCCATCGTCACTATTATGGATATGGGGAAATCTCTTTTTAAAACTATTCCGTCAACCGGAACATGATGAAACAGTGCGCAGGCTCCGAGTACCACGAGGAGATTGAACATATTCGATCCCACTACATTGCTGAGAGCTATCTCGTTTGAACCCGCCAATGCGGCCGATGTACTCACTGCGAGTTCCGGTGCACTGGTACCCATCGCAACTATGGTAAGTCCTATTATAAGGCTTGGGACCTTAAGGTTACGGGCAAGCGCCGCGCTTCCGTCAACAAAGAGATCCGCTCCCTTTATAAGTCCCACAAATCCCGCTATAAGCAATAAAATCATTAAAAATATCATTTTCTAATCAACTCCGGATTCATTTTATTTCTTTTTTTGAAGACTGTCTTTTATTGTAAAGCTTTATTCCGTAGGAAATGGCCTTCCCCGGACATTTTTCCCTGCAATTCCCGCACTGTACGCATTCTCTGTCTCCGACTCTTTTTACATCAAGAAGACAGTTTTTCGTACAGGCTCCGCAGCCGTTACACTTTTTATTATCCACCTTTATTCCAAAAAAAGATATTGGATTAAAGAACGAATATATAGCCCCAAGCGGACAGATAAATCTGCAAAATGCCCTAAAGCAGAACATACAGATCAAAAGGACCGCTGCCAGAACAAACACCTTCCATGAAAAGAGGAAAGAAAGAAGCGGTCTCAGCTTTTCATTGGTCAGAACCAACGGTATCCCGCCCTCTATTGTTCCGGCGGGACAGATGTATTTGCAGAATCCCGGCACCAGCTTTATCAGCGGAATTGCTATGACAAAAACCGCGAGGATCACATATTTCAGATATGAAAGAATTCTTGTGACCTTCCCCTTTGGTATCTTCTTCGTCGGTATCTTGTAGATCAGCTCCTGCAGGAAACCGAAAGGGCAAAGAAACCCGCAGATAAGCCTGCCCAGAAGTATTCCAAACAAAAGTAGCGTCCCGATTACATAGAACGGGATCTTATACTGCGCCGAGACAAGCCCTGACTGAAGGCTCCCTAAGGGGCAGGAAAGAACCGCACCCGGACATGAATAGCAGTTCAGCCCCGGAGCACACAGTCCCTTGCTCTTTCCTTTATATATCTCTCCCCTGAAAAAACCGGCAATATTACAATTGTATAAAACGGCTGCCACAAGCTGGGTGTATCTTCGACCCGAGAGGACAAACCATTTTTTGATACCTTTTTCCATGGTCAGCCTATCCCTATGCACTCGTAGCAGATCTTCACCGCTTTATTAAGTACATCCGGAAACCCGCCGCACAGCGCACCGTAAACAAGCATTGCCAGCGCAGCCGCAAGTACAAAAAAAGCCAATGATCTTTTTATTATGTCTGATTTCTTCATATCGCTATATAAACAGTTTCCTTATAATATGATATTCTATCATACTATGTGCATTCAAAAAATAAATCTTGACTTATTATATCAAATTTTAAAAAAATTATATACTTGAGATTTTTATTGTGGTAAAATATCAGAACAATCAGTATATGATTGGATATTGTCTGACAAATAATTAACATATAAAAAAAGGAAGGTAAACTACATGAAGAAAAAACCGTTAAGTATTACAGCTTCTCTTCTGATCGCCGGCGGATTACTCATTGCCATGCTTATCGCAAGTATTGGGTTCTTCAGCGGCCAGGTAATGTCAACTTCAAATGAAGACGAGGATCTCTACTATGAGCATCTCTATGAGATCAGCTCCACGATCATCAATGCTGACCGTGATTTCTACCAGTCAATGATCGCGGCTATCCAGTACACCGACCTTTCTTCAGGTAATTCAGGCATTGAGGAAAGTCTTTTAAAAGAACTTCTCGATACCTACTACAATGATTATGTAGACAACAGACAGCAGGTTATCGACAGAGTCAAAAAAGCTTATGACGTCGCAAGTGACAATGCCGATCTTCTTACCGGAACTCCCCTCAATGACAAAACTTTTGACCAGCTCTACAAAGAGTTCATTGCCAATTTTGAAACATGGGACACCACTTACGATGTAAAGGCAGGCACAGGCGATTACTCCTTATTCATCCAGAATTTCGATACAGCGCGCGGATCTCTTTCCGACATGACAGATATCACAGAGAACTGGGCAGTAGCCGAGAAGGCAAAGCGTGAAGCTTCCACTATCAGAGGCATCGTTATCAGCGCAATCATTTTCTTCGTAATCACACTTGCAGTTCTTGCAGTAGCGATTATCGTTATCATCATGATGCGCAAGAGCATCAATTACATCGTATCTTCAGTTACCGATATGGCAGGCGGCGACTTCGTAAAGCCTGTCAAGGATGAGAGCTCATTCAACGAATTCTATATGGTTGAGTACTCTATGGAAGACATGCGTTCAAGGCTTCAGTCTTCCCTTCAGGAAGTTATTTCCGCCGCAGATACAGTTAATGACAAAGCTAACAACACCAAGGGCAGCATTACCGATTCCGAGGAGAACACCAACAACATCTCCGTTGCAGTCGGCGAGCTTGCTCAGGGCGCTATGACCATGGCTGAGGATGTTCAGAACACCGCAGAGATCACCGGTGATATCGGCGAGTCCATCGACAGAGTTCAGTCCGCAGCTGCTGACAACCTTGAAAGAGTAAGAGCTCTTTACGAGAACTCCATCGCCCTTCAGAAACAGCTCGGTGAGATCAAGAAAGCCGACGAGCAGACAGATGCCAAGGCAGGTCAGGTTGCCGATTCAGTCGGAAAGACCGCTGAGGTTGTTGAAGAGATCACTAAGGCAGCTGAGGGAATCATCTCCATCGCAAGCCAGACCAACCTCCTTGCTCTCAACGCTTCAATCGAGGCAGCAAGAGCAGGTGAAGCAGGTAAGGGCTTTGCAGTCGTTGCAGATAACATCAAAGGCCTTGCTGAGGAATCCAACCAGATGGCAGGCCAGATCACCGGAATGCTTGGAACCATAACCCAGTACTCCAACGAGAACAAGAATCTCACCTCCAGCATCAAGGATGCTACCACAAGCGAGGCAGAGGCTCTCGAGAAGATGAGCGCTGCTTTCGACGAAATGCTTGAACTTCTCTCCGAGACAGAGAGCGGAAACAAAGAGATCGCATCCCTTGTTGATTCAATGACAACCGGCAAGGAAAAGATCCTCGGCGCAGTTGATTCACTCTCCAGTCTTTCCGAAGAGTATGCAGCATCCACTCAGGAGACCAGTGCTTCCATCACTCAGCTTACTTCCAATATGACAGCTATCGTTGATGAAGCTAACGAGCTCGGAAACATCTCCGATCAGCTCAAGAAGAACGTGGCATTCTTCAAGGTATAAGACCGGATATACAATTTAAAGCATTCAAAAAGGAAGGGTTTTCGAACCCTTCCTTTTATTATTATCAGCTGTAAATTATTACTGCATTGACCAAAGCTCTTCTTTACGAATTATAGAAAGTAACCTTATTGCCGGCTGTCTTTTTGCTCTCATATACACAGCTGTCGGCCTTTTTGTACAGTTCCTCGAAATTCCCCTCGCTCTCGTCTATTCCGAAGAATATTGCCCCGACGCTTGTATAAAGTCTGCTTCCCGGAAGCTCCGGAATACCTATATGCTCTATATCGTCAAAGAAGCTTTCAATGATCTTCCTTCCCTGCGCAGGATCGGTAACATCGCCTGCAATAGCCGAGAATTCATCACCGCCAAGTCTGAATACGATATTGTCGCTTCCGAATACTTTCTTAAGGCTTCTGGCAACAGCTATAAGCGCCTTGTCCCCCACATCATGTCCGTAGGTATCGTTTATCTCCTTGAACCTGTCGAGATCAAGTATGCAGAACATACCCTTTTTACCGGTCTCAATATATTCCTTCGATATTTTTTCGCCGTGACCGCGGTTAAACACTCCGGTCATAATATCTGTCTGAGAAAGGACTCTCAAAGCATCCGTCTCATTGGCCGAAGCAACAATGGCGTCGATATTCTTGAAACCGGCTATGACCTTGTCGTATCCGGACTTTGTGACAAGCTTAAGATATGTGAACTGGTAGAAATGTATCTCCCCGTTGTCGACCGCACGATAACCGTATTCATACTGATTGTTCTTTTCAAGCATCTCCCTGACCTTATCAAGAGACATCATCTCGGTCAGCTTTTCCTGGTCCTCTATATATACACGGTCTTTTATGTACTGGGCGCAGAAAGGCTCATAGGGATAGCTTTTCGTATTCTTATCACCGAAGCCCTGCGTAACATATCCGTCAAGCTTGATGATGCTCGCAGTACGGTTTGGAATGTCAACCATGAAAATATTGAGATAATCACGGCTTAAGGCCTCAACGATCTCATACTGCTCCTGGAGGTTAAGATAATTCTGCTTCAACTGTGTAATGTCTTCCGAAAGTCCCATGAAACTTATGGGGCTGCCGTCCTCTCGTCTCCTGACGATCCCGGCCGAACGGATAAAAATGCGTTCTCCGTCCTTTTTATGAGCTATGTATTCCTCGTCAAAACGCTTTGTATCACTTCTGTCATTTACCGTATCCCAGAAAGAATTTACTATCCTGTCCCTGTCGGCTTCGTCAATGATTCTGATCCATGAATCCAGCGAATTCGGGAAATCTGCGGTGTCCGTAAACCCAAGCTTTTTGCGGTAACGGTCGCTCCAGATACATGATTTTATTCCGCCGTTTTCATCGAAATCTATATACCACGGACGGTAACCCAAAACATCATAAACCGTCTCAATAGCTTCCATATCACGCTCGTATTCGGCAAGAAGTTCATTTATCTCCTCCGCAAATACTCTGTCAGTCCCGGAATAGTCGCTTAGATTATGTTTAAAGTTTGAAATGTCTCTCATAAGCTAACCCTTTTCTTTTTTTACGTCATCGCAGTAAAAAAGTAATTACGATCAGTCATCCTTTTCGAGGTAAGTATTATAAGCTAAATAATATTCGGTATGACGATCCTGTTGATATGGTCATAATTGCCGCAGATCATAATGCCGTAATCTCCGTTATCATCCTTAAAAACCACTTCACCCGGGATATATACCGGAACATTTTCAGTCGGATCGTAGAGCATGATCTCCTCGCCCAGCTCCAAGTTCGAAAAAGCATGGATATTTACACCGGTATATGAGATATTGTTAAGATGGACTCTCTCATGATGCTTTTTGTTCATCAGCATAAGGTCCGAAGAGATATTATATCTGTAGAACATTCTTTTATCGCTCTCATCGACGGTGAAATCATCGCTCCTCAAGACAACATTCTCGTTGTTCACAAGTACGCCCCGATTATAAATAAATACATTATCCGAAGGAACCTCTTCAAAAACAAGGCAGAAGAGATTTCTGCGCGCCATAGATTCTATACTGTTTTGCATGATCTCCACGGTATTGAAGCTTAACACGATAGGCTTTACGACCTCGGAGACCAGATTGTCTTCGACATCATACCAGTATAATACAAAAATACCTTTTCTCTCATTAATAAGATCGATCAGTGTCATGGTCTCTTCCCCTTAAGCAAATACTTCCGCAATATCATTAAAATTATAAATAAAATTACTGAAAATAGCAAGTATATTGCATATTTCCACATAACAGACAATGTGGTAAAATATACATGTATACCAAAAGCAGTTTTCACAAAGAGGTTCGATAATATGAGAAAAAAAGCAGGATTTCTTTTATCCGTCATCTTATTATCCGTAAGCATTTTTTCTTTTTCAGGCTGCGGAATGCTCTCAGATGCTATCCTGAATGAGCGCCCCACAGGACCGGTGAACGAGCATAAACCGCAGAGCGATAACACCGAAATAAATGAAAGCGATAATGCAAATGTAACTGATAACGATGCTGTCTATGTAGCTGAAAACGATTCGCAGGAAGGTGATTCTTCTGAAAGCTCCGATTCTGATATCACCGCATCTGAATCTGATGGTCCAAATATATCCGTACACTCTTCGGATGCTTCCTCAGGTTCAGATTCCGGTTCTTCATCAGGCTCCTCATCGGATTCCGGCTCCTTTGAGCTGTCCTTCGATCCGGCCGACAGGCCGAATGCCACTTTAGGCACTGGCACCATAAAAGAGCTTGAAGTCGGTGACATAGCCCCCGATTTTACCGTCACACTTACAAACGGAGAGCTTTTCGATCTTTCAGACCATGACGATAAAGTCGTTCTTATCAATTTCTGGGCAACCTGGTGCTCTCCCTGCGTAGGAGAGATGCCCGAGCTCGAGGAACTCGCAAACGAGGGACTTGATAAATTCGAACTGGTCTGCATCAACTGTGGCGAAGATCAAAAAACAGTTGATAAATTCGTCAGCAAAAACGGCTTCGATTTCAATATCGCTTATGATACCGACTATACCGTAGAATACTACTATCCCACGGACTACATCCCCTATACCGTGATTATAAAAAACGGTATCGTCAGGGATATATATGTCGGTGCTCCCCGCGACGCTTACGGAACCTACAAGAGTTCTGTGGAAACTCTTCTAAATGAGTGATGAATGTGGTAAACTGATTGTATGAAATTGCTGTATTTTGACTATTGTGCATTATTCATATTGATCGTTCTGATCTTTACATCGTTTATCCGCGGTCTTACGAAAGGACGTCTCAACGGGTGTTTTATGAATCTCCTGTTTCTGACTCTTCTTTCCACGATCGCAGACATTGTTTCAGTGCGCCTTGACGGAAATCCGGCAATTCCTTCCGCTGTCAGCTATATCGTTCATACGATCTATCTTGTTTCTCATAATATGTCTACGCCGCTCTATGTGATCTACCTTATGATCCTGAGCGATACGGATTACAGGCTGAAAGGGGCTACCAGGATCATATATATAGTGCCTTTCGCTGTTGTCACGGTTATCGCCCTCATAAATCCCTTCACTGGCTGGCTCTTCTATATTAACGAGAACCATTTTTATACCCGCGGCGTTCTTTTCCCCATATTATATGTATCAGCCGTTTTGTACATCATACACATACTGCGGCTTACATTTACCTATGGTTTTTCCCTCGGTACAAAAAGCTTTGCGGCGATCAGCAGCCTTATTCCTTTTATGATAGCCGCTGTTGTAGTCCAGTTCTTCAGAGCGGATCTTCTTCTTGAGATGTTCGCAAATGCGATGTCTCTTCTCCTATGCTCCACGCTGGTAAACAGGCCGGAGGACATATTGGATACGGACACCGGACTCGGCAACAAAAAGGCCTGTCTGGAAGGCCTTAACCGCTGTATGAAAAACGGAAAGCCTCTTGAGCTGATACTTCTCAACATCACTAATTACCAGTTTCTTGAAAGCATAGTCGGATATAACGGCATAGTTAAGATCCTCAGAAGGATATCCGGACGTATCACCACTACAAACAGGGCCAATCAGTATTTTTCAGAGCTGTATTATCTCGGAGACGGAAAATTCTGTCTTGAGATGGATTACCGCAAATTCAACAAGACAACCTACATTGCCCACTATATCAACGAGATTCTTTCCTCTCCGCTTGATTACAACGGAATGGAGCTCAATCTTGATGCGATCACCTGTATTGTAAGATGTCCCGAGGATATATCGGATATGGAGTCCCTTATCGCATTCCAGAACGACCTCGGAACAAGCTATTTCACCGGAGATGTACTCTTTGCCTCTGAGCTTTACGCCGGAAGCCATTATGACCTCATCAGGCAGATAGATGCGATAATCGAAAATGCACTGAACAATCATCTGTTTGAAGTATATTACCAGCCGATCTATTCCATAAAAGAAGACCGGTTCAATTCTGCTGAAGCCCTGATCCGTCTTAATGATGACAGATTCGGTTTCATTTCACCCGAATTCTTCATCCCCGCAGCCGAAAAAAGCGGAGCGATCCATCGTATTGGTGCATTCGTTCTCGAGGAAGTGTGCTCATTCATAAACAATCCTGAGTTTACAGAGCTGGGCCTTGATTATATAGAGGTCAATCTCTCCGCTACTCAGTGCATGCGAAACGATCTGTATAAAGAAGTTCTCACGATAATGAGCAGGTATAATGTGGACCACAGCAGGATCAATCTTGAGATCACCGAAACCGCGGCCGCATGCTCACAGGAATCGCTGCTTGAAAACATGAGGAAGCTTGAATCCCGCGGAATAACCTTCTCCCTCGATGACTTCGGAACCGGCTATTCCAATATGGATCGTGTATCCACCATGAATTTCAACATAATAAAGCTGGACAAGTCTTTCGTAAATGTCCAGCGTAATATGCGTCGTGATATCGTATTGCACAACACGGTGAATATGATCAAATCACTCGGTATGAAAATTGTTGTTGAAGGTGTCGAGAATGCGGAGATCCTCCAGAGATTTGCGGACCTGCAATGTGATTACATACAGGGTTTCTTCTTCTCAAAGCCTCTTCCGAAGCCTGAATTCGTCTCGTATGTTAAAATGCATAATTTGATACCAGAGTCAATCTGCTAATTTCCTTGCAAGGCAAGGAAATTGCTACTTGCTCATGCTTGTTAGGGAAAATAATGCAAATGCCTCGCTTATGCAAGCATATGTGTACCTCATTGTCTTATAAAATCATGATAAACGGATTGCTTCGCCGCATGCGGCTTCCGCAATCCTGCAATCATTCGCAATCCGCTAATTTCCTTGCAAGGCAAGGAAATTGCTACTTGCTCATGCTTGTTAGGGAAAATGATGCAAATGCCTCGCTTATGCAAGCATAGCTCGTCATTTGCATTATTTCCCTTTATCATTCATAATCATACCCAACCAGCATCAGTCCCTTGGCGGGAAGTGTCGGACCGGCATTTCTCCTGTCAAGGGATCTTATTATATCTGCCACATTTTCCGGCTTGATCTTTCCCAATCCAACGTCCATAAGAGTTCCCGCTATTATACGGACCATATTATAGAGGAAGCCGTTTCCGGTCACACGGATAACGACCTCATTCCCCTCCTTTTCAACCTTGAGGGCATATATGGTTCTTATCGTGCTGTCTGCCTGCGAACCTGCCGCACAGAATGCTGCAAAGTCATGTTCGCCTATAAAAGGTGCACATGCCTTCTTCATGGCATTAACATTGAGATTATTATAGATGAAATGAGAGTAGAGTCTCTTCGTCGGAAGCTGCACTTTTCCGATAGCTATCCTGTACTCGTAGGTCTTGCGGCAATCCTGCTTTCTCGGATGCCAGGACAGATCCACCTCATCGGACTTGACTATCCTTATATCCTCGGGCAGCCTTGCATTGATCGCCCCTGCCATCTTCTCGGCAGGTATCCTGCTCTCGCAGTCAAAAACGGCAACATTTCCTCTGGCGTGCACACCCGCATCCGTCCTGCTCGCCCCGATGACTTCAGTCTCCGTTCCCATCAGATCCGATATCGCTCCGTTCAAAACCGACTCGATCGTATTTGCATTTTTCTGTATCTGCCACCCATGATAGTTCGTTCCGTCATACGCGACATATAATCTGATTCTTCTCATATTTGCATCCTGATTCGTCTATCACTTTACATAACTCCCTAAATCCCGTGTTATGTAAAGTTTTTTAAGAAAATATATTACTAAGTGACGGAATTTGCGGTTTTAAGCCATAATAAAGCAGTGCTCTTTTATGATAACTTTCTTCTTGTTGTTCTAAGAAAAAGCATGCAGATTCATGCATTATGCTTTCTGTGAGGTATTTCCCGCCTTTTTCTGACAGTTAATTACATGCAGATTCAGGCACTTTGTCTTCTGTGGTGTATTTCCCGACTTTTTCTAACAGTTAAATACATGCAGATTCAGGTACTATGTCTTCTATGGTGTATTTCCCGACTTTTTCTGACAGTTAAATACATGCAGATTTAGGCACTTTGTCTTCTGTGGTGTATTTCCAGCCTTTTTCTGACAGTTAAATACATGCAGATTCAGGCACTTTGTCTTCTGTGGTGTATTTCCCGGCTTTTTCTAACAGTTAAATACATGCAGATTCAGGCACTTTGTCTTCTGTGGTGTATTTTCCGCTTTTTTCTGACAGCTAAATACATGCAGATTCAGGTACTATGTCTTCTATGGTGTATTTCCCGACTTTTTCTGACAGTTAAATACATGCAGATTCAGGCACTTTGTCCTCTGTGGTGTATTTTCCACCTTTTTCTGACAGCTAACTACATGCAGATTCAGGCACTTTGTCTTCTGTGTGGTATCTGACGACTAAAATGAACTTAAAAGATCTGTAATATGGCAAGGCGTCCGATCCAGATGCTTGCTACCATATATGCAAGCAGGATCACATACGCGACCGCATCGGCGGCTGTGTACTTCAGCGGCTTCATTTTAGTCCGTCCGTCGCCGCCGCGGTAACATCTAGCCTCCATGGCGGTTGCAAGATCGTTTGCCCGACGGAATGCCGAAATAAACAGAGGAACCAGTATCGGTACCATCGCCTTTACCCTCTTAAAGATATTTCCGCTTTCAAGATCCGCACCTCTTGCAAGCTGAGCCTTCATGATCTTATCCGTCTCTTCCAAAAGGATCGGGATAAAACGAAGCGCTATCGACATCATCATCGCTATCTCATGCACCGGCACCTTGATTACTCTAAGGAATCTAAGACCCTTCTCCAGTCCGTCCGTCAGATGATTCGGCGTAGTCGTCAATGTCATGATCGACGATCCTATGATCAGCATGCTTATACGCAGAAAGATCTGAACCGCCATAACAATGCCCTGCTTTGTTATACTGATCTTCCAGAAGGAAAAAACAACGTCCCCCTGTGTCATAAAAAGATTGATCAGAACCGTAATAAGCATTAGGATCACAATCGCCCTCATTCCCTTGACCATATATGAAAAAGGAACTCTTGACATGATTATGACAGAGGCCAAAAATATGATCGCAATAACATATCCGGCAGGATTGGAAAAGCAGAACAGCGAAACAAAGAAAAGTACCGTTCCCAGAAGCTTTACCCGCGGATCAAGCCTGTGTATCACGCTTTCCGTCTGATAATATTGTCCTAATGTAATGTCTCTTAACATTCCAAACCTATTAAACGTGGTCTTGTAACCACAAAATACTTTATCTTCTCAAAGCAGCCATTATCTCGTCCGCAGCCTCTTTGATCGTAGTCGCATCCGCGTTCACATTAAGGCCTCTTTCACGAAGTCCCTGCATGATATATGTGACTTGAGGTGCGGAAAGTCCGATCTTCTCCAGATCCCTATAGTGCGAGAAAACCTGTGCCGGCGTATTGTCAAGGAAGATGCGTCCTTCGTTCATTACTACTATTCGATCGACATATTCGGCCACATCCTCCATAGAGTGTGACACAAGGAGGATCGTCATATTTCTTTCAGTCTGAAGACTTTTTATCATTCCTAGTATATCGTCCCGCCCCTTAGGATCAAGTCCGGCGGTCGGCTCATCAAGAATGAGCACATCCGGTTTCATGGCAAGTACGCCTGCTATTGCCGCTCTTCTCTTCTGACCTCCCGAAAGTTCAAAGGGTGAGGTAAAAATGAGCTCCTCAGGAAAACCCACCTTGCGAAGTGCATCATAAGCCCTTAATTCACATTCCTGTTTATCAAGCTTCAGATTCTTTGGGCCATAACAGACATCCGCAAAAACAGTCTCGGCAAAAAGCTGATGCTCCGGATATTGAAACACAAGCCCTACATGACTTCGCAGATTTTTCAGGTCATAACCCTTTTCGTATATATCCTCTCCGTTATAATAGATCGTACCGCTGCTCGCCTTTAACAGTCCGTTAAGGTGCTGCATAAGAGTGGACTTTCCGGATCCGGTATGGCCGATTATTCCGATGAACTGTCCATCGGGAATGGAAAGACTCACATCACTTAACGCGTTTACAGGTGTGCCCGTATCTCCTCCGTATATGTAACTTATATGATCTACAATTATTGACATCTCAAACCCGTTTCAACACTATATTGCACTGCCCTTTGTCAGACAGTCGATCAGTTCCTCCGGCGTCAGTATCCCGTTCGGTATATCCAGTCCGCGTTTTTTCAGTTCCCATGCAAGTAATGTTGCCTGAGGAACATCAAGCCTCAGACTTTTTAGTTCATCAACCA
>JAEEGL010869514.1_pt1 | contig 13493 bp, 11 predicted proteins | sample 9134231 | NCBI WGS metagenome assembly JAEEGL01 (sample SAMN16246548, study PRJNA631951) | gut metagenome | biome: gut microbiome; feature: rumen; material: fiber-attached | host: Bos | place: Iran: Karaj | collected 2018-10
GCTTAAAGTAGAAGGTCTCAGTGTTTGCTCCTTCGCAGATAAAGAAATACTTCCTGAATGGCTCAATCTGTTCTTCCCGATCTGATGGACGCTGGTTCCAGTTCGTATATGTATGTACAGGCATACTTATTCTCCCTTCCGGAAAGAGAACTGCCTGAACACAGGAATAGCGCCATATCTTCCTTCAAGATAGGCTTTACTCAGCTTCTTGTCATATCTTTCCTTAAATCTATCAAGAGAATAAATCTTGCTGGCATTATCAGCATCTCTTTCCACAAACCATATCTCATCCCTGCGGAAAAGACTCTGATCCATTATTGTATCTTCATGTGTTGTAAACACAAGCTGCATTCTCACACCATCATGAGCCTCCATGAAAAGCTTCAGAAAATGCTCTGTAAGCTTTGGATGCAAACTGCGCTCCAACTCGTCAACAACAAATACTGTATCCGGGCGCTCTGTAAGAAGCATATCTATCAAATCAAACAATCTCTTTGTCCCATCTGACTCCTCAGAGAAATTAAAATCAAAAACTGATTTACCATGCCTCAGAACAAGAGTTGAAATCTCTGGCTCTTCTCCCTCTCTAATACGAATATTGAAGAAACCGCCTTCAACTCTCCAAGTCATCTGAATACTCGGAAGATTACTCATCTGCAGCTGAGCTTTTAACTGTGAAAAGATTCCCTGAACGACTTCTGCAGGAATCATCTTGCCCATCTCATCTATTGTAATCTGCTTGGTCTTTTCATCCATAGCCCCAAACAGCTTAAGAAGCTCAACAGAATCCGCATCAAGCTCCGGGGCCTTGATAACTCCACAGATAAGGTATTCAACTGTAGTCCCAAGAACATCAGCGAACTCTGCAATCATGCTCTGTTTCATATCGCCATGGTCATTCTCATAATAAGAGATCATGCTCTTTGTTGTGAGCATTGCTTCAGCAAGCTCTTCCTGTGTCATGTTCTTCCTGATCCTTGCTGCTTTAAGTCTCTGTCCAAGTGTTTCCTCTTTAAGTGTTGTATTCATCTTCTCCCTCTTTCCGGGCGAAACCAGAAAAAGGTTAAAGAAAAGGACACACAATAAGATTCAGCCTTCAACTGATTTCTTATCATGCGTCCGCGGTGGGTCATGCCCCCATATCATGATGCCCTAATTTAATTGTCATGTTATGCACGGAAGTCCGCGCCTGTATTCTAAGTCAATTCACAGATAGCATCTGCCTGAAGCTTCCGCTCTCTGTATTATTTTTCCCTCTGTAAAATTCTTGAGGGTTAAAACTCTGGTACACTTATGTGTATGGCACCGGATGCTGATCCCATTCATGGCCGGAGCATCCTTATCTCCGGTAAGTGTGTAAGACATCTTCATGCTCTTACGACACTTCTTGCAATAAAACTCAATTTCCTGCATGTTGACCTGTCACCTCCAATTCAATGTTTTGAATAACAGCTTGAAAAGGAAAGGGAAAGTCACCTTTACAAGTTATTGAGAATTTCTGATTATTAAGTTGTCTCATTAAGCTGACTATAATCCTCCGAGGTCCGAGCAGCTTATAGCAATCCTCTAATCCATGCGCAGAAGGTGGATGCTTCATATCCCCCTACGCATATAAACATCCTTTACCATATGTTCATTTCCTCCAAAATTCCCCAAATGCTGCAGACAAGTTCCGAATGCACCAGGCCGTGCTGTCTGCGTTTCGCCTCCCGACATAGATAAATATAATTCTATTTCGATTACAATTCAAGGCTACTATATATCACACTTTTGTAATTATATTTGATTTTCATTGAAACAAGCAGCTTCAAATGGTATATTCTTATACAGAGATTTGATACCACCAATGACAGAAAAGAGGCAGACCATGAAGAATATCGGTGAAGTAATTGCATTACACAGAAAAAACAGAAAGATGTCCCAGATAGACATTGCATCCGCATTAGAAAAGTATGATATCCATATCAAAAATGCAGCTGTCAGCGCCTGGGAAAAGAGAAACAGTATACCGTCTGCTGATACCCTACTTGCACTATGCGAAATACTTGGCATCAATGACATTTATACAGAGTTTATCGGAAAAAATCCGAATGATCCCTTCAAGGATCTGAACGATGAAGGTGTGAAGAAAGCTCTTGATTACATTGAGCTTTTGAAAAAGTCCGGAGATTACCAGAAGCAGACTACTGACATTATCGATTTTCAGTCCCGCATTATGAAAGTCTCACTGTTTACAGCATCTGCCGGAACCGGCAACTTTATTGATAATGATAACTTTGAAGAAGTTGAAATCCATGATTATGTTCCAAGAAAAGCCAGCTTTGGTGTATATCTTGACGGGGATAGTATGGAACCTGCTTTCAAAGACGGACAACTGGTATGGATTGAACAGACAGAATGTCTTGATTCCGGAGATATCGGACTTTTTTACCTGGATGGAAAAACTTATTTCAAAAAATATATTGTGAAAGCAGCCGGTAGTTTCCTGCAATCACTAAACGCAAAGTATAAGCCACTTCCCATAGGCGAATACAGCACATTTAAAATATTCGGCAAGCTTGCCATTGATTAGTGTCCGTATTATAGGACATTCCTTTTGGTATGATGGTACTTGTCAAAAAGGCTTTACCTATTATCGAGAGGAGATGATGTTTTGAAAGATTTGTCTTATTCCAACAATATCTATGACCTTCGTAAAAAGAACCATATTAGCCAAAACAAAATGGCTGATGATTTAGGAATCAACAGGCGCACTATCAGCCTTATTGAAAACGGCGAACAGAATGTCTCACTTGATTATGCCTATAGGATCTCGGCCTACTTCAATCTACTGGTGCAAGAAGTCTTCCCAGAGACGAAGGAAGAAGCTGAAACAACTAAAACTGAATAATCGCTTTGTACATCAGCCCGCTACAAGAGCGGGCATTTTTTATTATTTTGAAAGTCTTGCTCCCATTTGAAAAGCCATATCGAGATCTGCCGGAAACTGCTTCTCTCTCATTTCTTTCTTATGCTCTCCACCAGGTCACCTCGGATCCACAGCATTGTACACTTAATCTTGCTTAGTAGTTTTGTGAAAATGAATCTACAAATATACGTCTTGATAATCCGTCTATCTTTGTTTTAATCGTATTCAAAACCTCACATGTAGCGTAAATTTGAACTCCTGAGTACAAAGGAATTGCATCACCAGTGTAGTCGTTATCACCCATATAACATGAAGACCATTTTTTTATAACAAATATAGTTCTATTATCCTGGTCCACTACAACATACCTTCTATGCATATAATCGAATTTCAGTCTTCCTTTTAAAAGAGTCAAAATCCAATCGCTTGGCAACAAAAAGTTATCATCCTCCAGCAAACAATCATGTGTCCTAACAAGTTCTATTAAGGCTTCTTCGTTCTTATTTATCACAAATTTATTTCCAAAATCAATTCCAAGCCCAATACTTTCAACAAAAGGTGATGATTCATCTTCGGAAGAGTTACAAACCAATCCTTGATATCCATGTTCCATCGAAAACTTATTGTAATTAATGTTTTTCTTTGTCTCAAAACATCCTATCAAGACATAGTCTTTCTCATTACTCATTTCCAAAGGTTCACATTTGCTTTTCAGATTATATATATGCTCCTTGGGTTGAATATCTCGGCACTTAAACAATCTGTACATTCCGCGAAAATCTGGAATTAATCCACCAATATTTTTGCGAATTAGTTCTGGATTTCTGTCAGCATAAGCTCTTTCTATAATTGCATGTAATGCATACTGTATCTCGTATGATTTATATACCGTATTTAATTCTAGGACCTTACTTTGTGAAGCTATAAAGTCATTGAGTAAACTTTTTAATTCTTTTGATGTATGTAGTTTCTTATAAATGCTAACATAATCAATTCCGCATGACTTTAAAATCATCATTACAGGATCACGATGAATTGATTTTTTAGCAAATTCCTCGATATTCATTTCACTGGAGTGTTTTCCAAGCTCATACAGTTGTTCAGCTAAATAGAATTCTATATCCTCCTGTTCGTAAAGATCCGGCACATGCTTACCATTGCTTCTCAACAGATGTTCATAATATACTTCACTTTGAGAAAACATTGCATCTAGTAGCAGGTTTCCAGTGGGATATACATTGTCAATTGCTTGCTTTAGTTTTTCTGCCTTCTGAGCCGGTAATCTATTACCATAAAAACTTATTAATTCAGCTATAGCAATTTTCGTAACCAAATTAAAATTACTAAAATACTCAAGACAAAATACTATCGCATCTAAAAATTCGGAATACTGTTTTTCTTCTGCTGCATTAGCAATATAAGCATATGCTGCTAAGAATTGCTCCTTTCCGCCATCAACAAAGCGCATCAATAAACAATTGCGTATTCCGGCATGCTCTTCTACTTCGTCTATTGAAGAATCGATACTTATTTTCTCCAAATTAGGGAAGCGAAGTCTCATGATGTCAAACACATTCTTCCAAATAGAAATAATCATTTTATCATCTTCTGAAGATATTGCATTTAACAGCCCCTTGGTTATTTTTCCGGAATTACTTATTATTATCTCAGGCAATTCTCTATACAATATTTCTTTAGCCACTTCTTTGTTTAACTGGCAGCTCTTTAAATAATCCTCTGTATCAACTAAAGAACTTCCCCATTCATACGAATTCAAAAACAAGAGCATATACAATTCTACCAGCAAATCATTGTCCAATCCTAGCTGACTGATAATTTGTATAATAATATCTCTATTTTTTACACTATAGTACCATCCACTATTTTTAGAGATAATCAGCTTTAGTATTGCCATTACACAATCCGAATCATCCTGATATTTTCTGAGACATTTACAGATTGGCAACACATCATTTTCTGTCAGATTATACTTTTCAATCCGCTCTTTTAATTCATGAATATTCGTCGTGTTAAATCTAGTTACAAGCTCTTTTTCAACTTTATCAGATTTAATAATCTGTTCTTCTACTCCCTCCTCCATTTCATTAATTCCAAAATAATCGATGTATTCATCAATATTAAAACTTGATGCAACTGCGAATTTCAACAAAGCTTTTATGCTTTCATCATTCCAATGGGAACTCCTCATTCTTTTGCCATCAAGTGTATTGAATCTAGATAATATATTGATTATCAACTCATCTCTGTGATGCTTAACCAGTAATTTTTCTTGGTCACCATGGCTTGTTTCCTCGTATCTACTATTCAGAGATTCTATAACAGAAACAGCTGCTTCTATTATACTCGGTGTTGTATCATTAGGCAGTGATTCCAATAAGCCTATAATTTGATTTCTGCAATGATTATCATCAACATATTTGTTTATTACAGAATGAAGCATGCGCGTAATAACCCAGCTTCTACCATATTTAATCTGTAAATTATTTAAAAAGATAATCGCATATTTAGGTTCCGTTTCAAGTAAGACTTCATACCAATGATTTAGAAAATGTTTTGTTTCTCTTCTATCAGTATGTGTCCAAACAGCCATAGCCATTTTTGTTATTTCATCGCGCTCTATTATTGTATTTCTTTCAGCTGCATTAAAAAATACTTTATATGAATCTATTAACTCATTCAAAATAGTATCTTTATGATAGCCATATGCAACTAAATAATGCGTACACAACGCAAAAAAATCTACTGCTTCAGTATAATCATATCGTGAAATCAAGCTAACATATCTAAGTTTTGAAGCAGCAATACTGTCATATACTTCGTTTGATTCAATCCGTTCTAGAATTCTTTTCAAAAAAGGTTTTACTATTTCAAAATTTTCATTTGTTAAGAATCTAGAAATGATGTTCAAAAACTCAGAATCCGTTAATGGCCCCATAGGACTACCATCTAAAAAAGTTGCTGTCTTAATACTTAATTCTTCAAAGAGTGATAAGCCTATTTCAAAATCAGTCAAACAACCATTTTCCCATATCAAATTCAAAGCCTGCTCATATGATTTTGTTAACTGTGTCTGTAGAAAATATAAATCACAAGTGCGTGGCTTACCTTTAAATACATCAGTATCTGCTAATAGCAACTCTATACAAGTCAATGCCTTTTGACATATCATTTCAGATTCTAATTGCTCTTTTGAAGCATATAACTCTGCAATATTTATCGAATAAGAAATCCAATTATAAAACCAATTTATACCGTTACATTCATTTTTTATCTGCTGAGCTAAATTACAATCACCTTCTTTTATCAAATGGAATATGTGAGAAAAGAATCGCTCAAATGTTTCAACATCTTCCTTTCCCGGCATAGATAATGCTTTTATGGACTCCCATTCTCTACGAGCCTCTTCCATATTTCCGTTAAATGCTTGATAACCATTTTTAATATATGAAATAAAATCTTTCCAATGCTTATAATTATTCTCTTCAGCAATTAACGTTATCTCTTCCACGTTTATATAATCTTTTATCTCATTATAGGCAGAACTTAATAATTCACGTTGAATAGACTTCTCTTCTTTTTCAACTGCCATCATAAGATTGGAAATTACTTCCACTCCGTGTTTATCAAGATAATATCTGAAATAATACTTTGCATTTTCGACAGAAAATTCTTTAGCATCCATATCAAGATATATTTCCCACCATGGCATCGTTCCAGCTTTAGAAGAAATATAACAAGCCAAAAGTCCAACACTTGGATTATATGTTGGCTTCCCATCTATCTGCATTATCTGATTCAATCGCGATGGTCCTTTAATATCACATATCGCTTGGAAATATTCTTCACCGGTACTCTCGAACTCATTTAGATCATCTAGCATTGCTAATAGTTCTCCAGCAGTTACCAAAGCCACTAAATCTTTAGCTCTTCCGGCACTTCTAATGATACAATCCAAATTGTTTTTTATATGGTTTCTTGAATATCCCTCGGCGACAGCTTTTCGCACAAACTCCACATCAATCAATGAAAGATTTCTCTGATCTCGCTTTAATCTATATAACAATTCCGTGAGATAATAAAATGATTTGTCGAATTCAAAGAAAGGCTTGTCCTCCAACCAATCAGCTAATAATCCATAAACATTTCTTTCTATATTTACCTTTTTATGTTTTAATTCCGCTAAAACATAACGTCTAAAGCTCTCATGATAAATAGAATATCCACCACTTAAGATATTCTCTAACAGCAATGGATGTAGTATAGTTAAATCTTGTTCAACATACTCTCCTTCGCCTGTTATTTCAACTAAGTCGTCAATACTAAGATAAAATTCCGCGCCGCATAAAGCATTTACTGTTCTATTATTATGAATTCTAGAACACAAATATTCATAGTAATTTGCTAAATCAACATCATAACCTGGTATTGAATCTATTAAATCCTTGGATATAGGTCCATTGCGTAACTGACGTAAAATATAATTAAGGTATAAGGCATTTCCTTGTGACTTACTTATCAAATAATCACTTAACGATAGCGATTTATCATCTACTGTAATTTCATCTTCCGGAATATTATAGGTTGTCATTAGATGCAACGCTTGTTCTGCTTTCCAAGGCTCTTTGTTATGGATACAATATCTTTTGTCTATAAACTTTTGTAAATCATCTATCGGCTGAGAAGATATCAAAACAAAACTATTCTCTGGAAATTCAATATTTAATAACTCATTAATTATCTCCGTTTCAGAATACGCTATTTGATCCTTATGTAACTCATACTCTCTATCAATGTGATCCAACCCATCTATTACAACAAAAAAATCTTCTTCTATAAGATTAAGTAAATTTTCCAGCTCTGCCTTATCAGCACCAAAAGCAGTATTTTTTTTACCACTCGTCTCTGGAAACCTTTCTATAAGCTGAGAAACAAGATTTCCATAAAGAGAATTCACCTGTATTCGTTTAAGTCCATTTATATCTTGTAAAGAATGAAAACAATTGTAATGAATTACTTTTTTACCATCATTCTCGAGTTTTTCTATAAACTCATCTACAATCCAAGACTTACCAGAACCTGGATTCCCAGAAAGTATTACGCGTTTTGAATCCAAAATAAGTTTCTGTATCTGCTCTATTTCTTCGTCTAATACAACTAGATGTGATGAATCTACTGGAAAACGTTGATCAAACTTTCCATAATCAATTATAAAACCCAGGCGACCTATTATTTTTTTTGTATCTAAAATATTACCTATTGCCCTAGCTCTCTTTACTTCAGTAGCAAGTCTATAAATAACATCATTACAGCTAAGCTTTTCATTAGGATAAATTCCAACCCCAAGCTTTTCAGCTTGTTTAGATAAAGTATTTTCAAGCTCTCCCGCGTTATCCATATCCAGACTTGCCTTTGGTAATTCCAATAAAATAGTAAGCTCACTACAAAAATCCAGAAAATCATCTCTATTAATCTGCTTTGCTTGAATATCTGCATTAAACTTTTTCCACAATTTCGGTGGTTTACCATTCTCTGGCCAAAAAGCATTTCCGTCAAATTTATACGCCAATGTCTCAAAAGGCAACGACTGGTCACAAATAGGAATCAGGAACTTGTTTATTTCATCATTATCAACTGGTTTTCCCCATGCAAGACAAAGTTTTATTGTGGTGTTTTCATTAGACATTTTTCTGTTCATCCAAGAGGAAAATAAATCACTTAATGCAGTATCATGCCCATTGCCATTGGAAAAGTCTGCTTTTGTGAGCAAATGCGCATTCTCTTTGTCCGAATACTTAATCTGATATTCAGTAATGACATTTGCTGCTTTAACCTTTAAATCATCAAATTTATCGCCATTAAAATCCTTTCGATCAATCGTAATTTCAGCATCAATATTATGAAGTATAAGTTCTAGAATAACTGATACTGTAAAATAATCCTGATACTCATATCCTTCATGGATTGCACTTTGCATCCAAAAACCCCCTTGCACTAATTATAAAAAGCCTTTTGCACCTATCCAGCAATGCGTCAACTAATACTGCCATATGTCCATGGACCACAGAATCTGCAATCCAGCTACCTTCACTGAAATGATCTCTCCTGAAATGCCATGCAATAACCGCAAGAATCTGTTTCGTCGTGAGTGTATCCAACCACTCTTTCGTAGGCTGAACTATATCCCGATCCGACAGCTTCCCGTCCTCAATCACCTGTCCATAATCCGTGATCACTACATTACTGTCATAGGCCTCATAGAAACAGGCCTCTAAAATTTCATAAAGACCGTGATGTCCTTTGTTCGGCTGATAAACACTGTGCTTCTCAAAAAAAATTCTCAACTCTTCATCTTCAGATATCGAGTGAAAAAGAACCGAGTACTTCCGGCACCACCTAATCACACTATCTTCTATCTTTTCATCTCCAACGATTTCCTTAAGTTTTTCCTCACCGGTTGCAAGGATCTTGTCATCCAGTACTGCAAAGATGATTTTGATATCATACTCAGGATTATTCTGAATAAAGTCATTGCATGCCTGGATAGCTTTTCGCCACGCTTTATCAACAGGATATCCGAATATTCCTGCAGATATCAACGGAAATCCTATAGAATGCAGATTATTCTCTTTTGCAAGAATAAGTGCCTGCTTATATGCGCTGTACAAGAGCTTAGGCTCATTATGATTTCCACCAGTCCACCTCGGACCCACAGCATGTATTACATATTTCGCAAAAAGATTGAACCCAGGTGTAATGACAGCAGAACCTTCATCACAATGGCCAATCTTTTGACAAGCAGCCGCCATTTCCTTTGAACCGGCATCGCGGAAAATAAAGCCACATACTCCACCGCCTTCCCAAAGTCCTGTGTTAGCCGCATTTACAACTGCTTCTGTATCTAACTTTGTTATTCCTATCTTCTTGATTTCTATGGAGCTCATACTATATATGCCTCACTTTTCAGGTATTATCTACATCCCATCCATTCATCTTCTTAAACATATTAGTAAACTCATTTGGCAACTGAGATCTCATACTGTCTTCGAGAGTCATCATTCTTTTCTGCTGTCTTAATGGCACAGGACCATTCTCAGGTTTTGCTACGATTATATCCACGACCTCGACGTTATAGTAACGCTGACCATTTCTAAAAGGAGCGAGGAACCGATCTCCAATATTGATGTTATTGCCCTCATAGAAAAACCAATAAGGTTCCTCATTCGGATCAATAATGGACTTTACGCCAACAAATATCTTTTCTTCAGGATTCAATGACAGAGCAAATCTTGCCTCTCCGTCAAATGCAAGTATCGTATCTGTCTGCAACATATTCCGAAGCCAATCGGACATATCACTTAATACCTTATCTGATGCAGGCATCAACCCTCTATACTTATAGGTATCATCTTTTTCATTAGTGAGTTCAAGATCCCAGTATGAGTCCTTAGGCCCTGGCCAGTCTACTTCAGTCTGTGACAATTCAAATCCTATACATGCAAGAAAATAATTTGCAGCTTCCGGCGAAATTTTTTCCTGAAACTGACGAAGCTTCTCCTGCTTATCATTATCATCCCGGTATCCTGAAAACCAGATCCTGCCATCTCTTGTTAATGTAAAATGCTGCTCTGTTTCTTCTATTGTCCTTGTAGGCTTCCCATCTATTCTGTTATAAGAAACAAGCTTCATCTTTGTAGCAAATCCTTCAAAACAGCATGTGCCCAGATTCATATTATGCACTCCTCAACATTACATCTATATTTTCACGAAACTGTTTTCAAATAGTCCCCTATTCCTTACTCGTATATACCAGATTAAGTGAAGCCATTGCTCCTACTCTGATGTTTATAAGACCATTGTCACATGGTACTGTCATGTCTATACTCATATCCAGATACTCCCTCCAACAAACATATTTCAACTATATCAAAAAGAAGCGCTGTTTAACAGAATTATTACTGCCAAACAACGCCCTTTCTTAAGCGATTATATTTCTGCCTTATATATCAGGCTTCTCGTTTATTATCTCCTCGATAACCTTTCCGATATTACTGCTTACCTTTCCCTTCAGATCATGAATATCCTGATTTATGTTTTTCTCCTGTTCAATTGCAACAAGGACATTATCAGCAAGGTTTCCGATCTCCGGGTTCTTTTTAGCATTCATCCCTGTCAGTTCATGAAGGACAAAATAAGCACGACTATATCTATCTTTATCGTCTACTGTCAGAAACTCTTCCTCATGACCTTTTATATACTTTTCGTAGCTGCCCTCGATATGAAGAATCAAGAATAGCTCAAAATTCGGATTGGTCACAGCCGCAATATCATTTTTCTCAATTGTTGCAAGCAGTTCATCATATCCCTGGACCTTTGCTTCAAAGATATCACCATCAAAAACAATGACCATTTTATCTCTATCAGCATCAAATCCATTATCCGGATTCATCTTTTGCTTTTCAGCGAAATCAACAAGTCTCTTTGCAAAAGAAATATTTTTGTCTTCTTCTGTCTTTTCCCACAATCTGATATCAATCAGAGGATGAATCCCCAGTTCCTTCCTTAAATCAATCAGGTGTTTGAAGTAAAAAGTCTCAGTATTAGCTCCTTCACAAATGAAAAAATATTTTCTAAATGGCTCAATCTGCTCTTCATGATCAGATGGACGCTGGTTCCAGTTCGTGTATGTATGTACCGGCATATTTACTCTCCTTTCCGAAAAGAAAACTGCCTGAACACAGGAATAGCACCATATCTTCCTTCAAGATAAGCTTTGCTAAGCTTTTTGTCATATCTTTCCTTGAATCTGTCCAGAGAATAAATCTTGCTGGCATTGTCAGCATCTCTTTCAACGAACCATATCTCATCCCTTCGGAAAAGACTCTGATCCATTATTGTATCTTCATGTGTAGTAAATACAAGCTGCATTCTTACACCATCATGAGCTTCCATGAAAAGCTTAAGAAAATGTTCTGTCAGCTTCGGATGCAAACTGCGCTCCAACTCATCAACAACAAATACAGTATCAGGTCGTTCTGTAAGGAGCATATCAATCAGATCAAACAATCTCTTTGTTCCATCTGATTCCTCAGAGAAATTAAAGTCAAAAACAGATTTGCCATGCTTAAGAACAAGAGTAGAAATCTCAGGTTCTTCTCCCTCTTTAATGCGAATATTAAAGAAACCACCTTCAACTCTCCAGGTCATCTGAATTCTTGGAAGGTTACTCATCTGAAGCTGAGCTTTCAACTGCGAAAATATTCCCTGAACAACCTCCGCGGGGATCATCTTGCCCATTTCATCTATGGTAATCTGCCTTGTTTTTATCTCGGTAACACCGGTATCAAAAGTCTGAATCAGTTTGCTTATGTTCTCCAAAGATTCATCATTATAGTATGCTTCAGTATTTGAAATACCAATGTTTGGATTGATGACGATGATATTATTCATGATCCAGCTGAAGGCTTCTACCAAAAATATCAGCTTGGAATTCTCAGGATACTTCTTTCCGCGGTTCATTTCTGTCAAGAAAAGCTGTGCATCCTGCCCGGCAAAGTCCTCCGAATAAACACTAAATCTGCTTTTCTCAGAAGCAGACAGCTTTACAGTTTCGCCAAGAACCGGTGCATTGCTGCCTTCTCTCAGGAACAGTTGATGTGCACCACCATCCTGCATAAGTTCATACAACCATTCCTCAGTAATCTTTCTTTGACTGAGTATTGCAGAAAAACCATAGGCATAAAAAGTATCACCCACAGTAAATTGGATTTCAAATACGCTTTCACGATTTTTATTCTCCTGTCGGTTTCTGCAAAAATCATTTGCCGATCCAACCGGTAGACCTTCCATCAAAGCAGCTTTAATAAAAGCAAATGCCACAACAAGATTAGATTTACCAGAAGCATTTGCCCCATAAACAATTGCATTCTTCAACAATTGTGTCTGCTTGATTTTTACACGATGGCTCTTATTCCCCTGCATCTTGCTGGAAGAAATCATTGATAATTCTTCCTTTTGATCAAACGATTTAAAGTTCTCTACAGATAATTTGACCAACATAATAAGCGCCTCCTTTCCAGGGTGTTTTTTAATTATAGGCTTTCTATTGTAAAAATTCAATATTTAATTTGATTATTTAGAGATTTTTTCTCTATATAGCCATACAAAGTAGCAAAGAACACCATTTCAGTCGCATTTTCACCCCTTCAAAAGATTAAAATCTTGCAACTGCCCTCAGCTGCACCAGCATGATCTGCTTGGTCTTCTCATCCATAGCTCCAAGCAGCTAATCCACATCAAACTCCGGCTGGTTTCTAAGAGATCTGTCCGCCAGATCAGCTGCTCCCTTTGCGATGGTCTCGTAAGATACGCCACTCTCGTAGTCCTTATAAAGAGTGGATGCATTAAGGCTGACTCCTACTTCGCTGTCTGCAGGCTTTACTACGATTGCCTCATAGTTACCGTTCATCTTTTCCGCTGTGCGGTGCTCGACCTCAAAGTCTGTTCCGGTCCTGGCCTCAAGTGTTTCCTTAATATCTCTGGCAAGGTTTTCTCTAAATGTCTCAAA
>JAEEGL012503042.1_pt1 | contig 13493 bp, 8 predicted proteins | sample 9134231 | NCBI WGS metagenome assembly JAEEGL01 (sample SAMN16246548, study PRJNA631951) | gut metagenome | biome: gut microbiome; feature: rumen; material: fiber-attached | host: Bos | place: Iran: Karaj | collected 2018-10
GCAGGCGGTCCTCCTCCGTGGGTAATGGAAGGCAGACCTCCAAGACCCGGCGAGCCTGAGGAATGGGCAAAGGCAAACGGTATCACTGCTCCTCCCGCAGGTATGCCTCCTATGGGTCCTCCTCCAGGGGCACCTGTTATGAGATGGGCTGAGAGACTCAAGCCCGAGTCTATGATGGCTTACGGAAGAACTATGCACCTTCCCAAGCTCTATGTTGACAACAAGAAGCTTGACGGCTTCCTTGAGCACTTCATAAAGAACAACAACTGCGCAAAGTCACTCTGCGTAAACGATATCCTCGAAGAGGGCCAGACAGCTCCCAATGCCTGCGCACACTGCAGCACATGGGCTAAGAAGGTCATATCCTACGACGAGGCTGAGGTTGCTCAGTGGAAGGAACTCTGTGCAGGCGTTCTTCACAGCATCGAAGACGGCTCTATCTACAGAAGCTGATAATTTTATTGTACATACGAAAGAATGCTGTACCGCAAAGCGGTACAGCATTTTTATTAAGTGCAGCGGCGGTTGCTTTTTTGTGAGCTGTATGGTAAAATATATAAAACAACGGAGGTGGAACATGAATACACTACTTCTTGCAGAAGACGACGAAACTCTCAATAACAATATAAAAATCGCTCTCGAAACAGAAGGCTACAGCGTTATTGCCGTGCGCACAATTGCAGCTGCAGAGGCTGCCGCGCCGCAGGCAGACCTTATAATACTCGACGTTATGCTCCCCGACGGTAACGGTATAGACCTTTGCAGACGGCTGAGAAAGGATATCAGTACACCCGTCCTCTTTCTTACCTCCTGTGACGACGAAGCGGATATCGTAAAGGGGCTCGACAGCGGCGGCGACGACTATATAACCAAGCCTTTCCGCCTCAAGGAGCTTTTCTCGCGTATACGCGCAAACCTCAGACGAATCCCCGACGTTCCCGAAATGGAGCTCACCGCTGCCGAACAGAAGCTTCTCGGATACCTGATGCTCAACCGTGAGCAGTACCTAACACGGGATCAGATACTCGAATATCTCTGGGACTCCAAGGGAAATTTCGTAAACGACAACACTCTGTCCGTCAATATAAGCAGGCTCCGCGAAAAGCTCAGTAAGACGGAGGGCTGCGGCAGGATAGTGACCAAGAGAGGAATGGGCTATAAATGGACAGATTCCTGAACAATCACGCACCGAAGCGGCTGGTGCTGATATTCCTGCTCATGCTGGTTCTGTCCGCTGCGGCAGCCTATTTTGCTGCAGGGAAATGTGCGGACGCAATCGTCGCACAGCAGATAGAAGCGGAGCTTTCGGCCGTGGGAGGCGGAAAATTCACAGGAGCTCCCGAGGAAAGCGCTGTCGCAGAGGGCGAGAAACGGCTTGAAAAATACAGCATATCCCGCGAGCTTCAGCCAACTGTCATGAACAGCTACCGCACCGTAAAGAACACGGTATTTTATGCTGTATTCGGCCTTATGAGCACTGCTTCACTAATATGGCTGGCACTCTCCATGCGGGAGGTCATGTCCATTTTCAAAAAGCTTGAAACTCTAAGCAATGACTGCACAAAGGCGGCTTACGACACGAAAGCCGCCATAACCCTCTGCGGCGAGGACCTGGGAACTGTGCGGAAAGCCTGCGAAAGCGCCGAAAAGCTGGTGGAATGCATGAGAAATACAAGTGCGGAGCTCCGCGGCGAACAGGAGTTCCTCAGGAACTTCCTCACAGACCTGTCCCATCAGATAAAAACCTCTCTTGCTGTGGTACGTCTCAATACGGACATGCTCTGCGAACTTGATGATCTCCCTGCGGAGAGCCGTGACAGATTCTCCGACGAGATACAGCTCAATCTCGACGGAATGGAGAACCTCGTTATCGAGGCTATAAAGCTTGCAAAGCTCCAGACCGACACCGTCGAATACAGAATGGAGCCCTACAGCGTCGCCGACGTTTTTGAGCTTGCGGTAAAGCGCATATCGCCGCTCCTGCGCAGGCATAACATAAAAATACAGTCTGATCTGCCAGCGGATATAAGCCTGAGATGCGACAAGGGCTGGCTGTGCGAGGCTGTGGAGAATATCATCAAGAACTCCGCAGACCATTCGGAATGCACGGAGATAACAGCCGGGCTCACAAAAAATCCAATTATGACTACCCTTGCCATTTCCGACAACGGAAAGGGTATCCCGCAGGAGGATATCCCGAAACTCTTTGAACGCTTTTCCTCAAAGTCGCAGGATACCTCAATGTACAGCTCGGGACTCGGCATGTCCATAGCGCAGAAGATAGTCCGCGCCCACAACGGTGAGATATTCGTGTACTCCGAACCCGGCAGAGGAACGAGGTTCGAGTTCGTTTTCCTTACCGCAGGGGAATTATAAATGCGGAGTTATTGCATGCAGGAAACGGCGTCCCGCATATTACAGAAATGTCTTTCCGTAACAGGGCTGAAATGGACTGAAATACAGCACAAAACCATTGAATATCGGTAAAATAGTTCTTAAGTTCTGCGTACTGCACAATAAGCCAATGCTGTCATTGCTGAGTTCCAACAATGACAGCTTTTTTGCATTCTACCAAAATGCGCGGGGCTGAAAAAATTTTGGGATCTGTAACTTTACTGTAAGATTACTGTGTTAGACTATAGTAAACTAAGGAACGGAGGCCTTTTTATGGACGATAATTTAATGATTAAAACCGAAAAGCTCGTCAAGCAGTACGGCGAGGGCGAGAACATGATATACGCGCTCAACAACGTTGACTTTGAGGTGCGCAAGGGCGAATTCGTAGCTGTAACAGGCGAGAGCGGCAGCGGCAAGACTACCCTGCTGAACTGCCTCGGCTCCCTCGACAGGCCTACGAGCGGAAAGATAACCGCCTGCGGCAGGGAGATAACAAACCTTGACGACAAGGGGCTCTCGGCTTACCGCAGAAAGAATATCGGCTTTATTTTCCAGTCCTACAACCTCATACCCGTGCTCAACGTGGAGGAAAATATCGTTCTTCCCCTGAACCTTGACAATACTCCTCCCGATACGGAGTTTCTCAATGAGCTGCTGGAGCTTACGGGACTTGACAAGAAGCGTCTGAACTTTCCTCACGAGCTCTCGGGCGGTCAGCAGCAGCGTGTTGCCTTTGCACGTGCTCTTATACACAAGCCGCAGATAATCCTCGCCGACGAGCCCACGGGAAACCTGGACAGCAAGAACAGCCGCGAGATAATATCCATACTCAAAAGCTCTATAAAGAAGTACAATCAGACGCTCATACTCATCACTCACGATGGCAGCATTGCTTCCCAGGCAGACCGCGTCTGCCGCATATCTGACGGTGTGCTTTCCGAATAAGGAGGTGCTGACATGAAACATCTTATCTCGCTTTCATTCAAGTACATACGCCGTCAAAAGCTCCGCACCTTTCTCACGTTCATGTGCATTATGCTTTCGGCGTTCATACTTGCTACGGTCTGTGTTTACGGAAGCAGCATCTATACCACCCTTTACAACTATACGGTTGATGAGGACGGTCTGTGGGAGCTTGAAATAAGCTCGTGGATAGACGACAAGGAAGACCTTGACATAGCAAAGCACCATGCCGTCGTGGCAGATTACTGCTACGGAAGCGGCGGCCACGCATTCTTTACATATGAACGCCCGGAAGGTGAGCCCTACTGGCTGGGAATGTTTGAAATATCGGACGGAAAGAATACCTACCGCGTACACGGAGTATCAGCTGAAAAGCAGGAGGGAAACAACGCTCTCTTAAACATTCATGAAAGAAACAGCTTCTATGATTTCAACATGGAAGGCGATGGCGTCGCAGTCTCATCATTTATCAGAGATATGGGCTATAACGTCGGCGATACGGTCACTCTGAGGATAAGTCCTTTTACCGCCGTTTACGATGAGGATTCCGACGTGATAAAGGAAATACGCGCAGACCTCAAGGAAAGGAACGGCACCGAGCTGCTCGCTACGGACGAGGGCTTTGACGAGCTGCCAAAGGATATAAAGAAAAAGGCGCGTCAGACCAGTATCCGACGCGAACTTGAAAACAGAGGATATACCATGCAGGATTTCCCGCTTGCCGATAAGCAATATCATGAAGCTAAAGAGATCACCTTCAGGATAGCAGCCTTTATCACCGAAAAAGATTTCTACAACTCGTTTATCTCGTTTATTTTGATAAACAGTGAAAACTCTGACATAACCATTAACGATCTTGTTCAGGAAGACGAACTGATAAGGGTAAACAACGATTCATCGGACCTTCATATACGCCTTATCGACAATTACGACTATGACGACGCAGTGAAGATGCTCTTTACAGATCTCGGTCACGACTACAGCACGGAGTTTTACGACACCTACAAATACGGCTACGCTTCAAACGATCTTCTCCTTGCGCTTGAAGTAAAAAGCCCCTATGCAATGTACAAAATGCTTGCGTCTGTAATAGTTCCCGCGCTGATAGTTCTGCTTATAGCGTGGTTCATATCACGCTTCGTCATCGACAATACCTTTGAGATGGCTGTCAAGGAGAGAAGCACTCACTTTGCGGCTCTCCGTATCATAGGAGCTTCAAAAACACAGGTGGCAGCTCTTGTATTCATAGAGGCGGTGTTCTACTGCTTCACGGCTGTGCCCCTCGGTATCATATCTGCGATACTGCTGTGCAAAGGTTCATTTACAACTCTCAGGCACGGCGGACTGGAGATGTTCGAGTTCTCGGCAAAGCCCCTGTTCATAATCACTGCGGCTTTCCTTACGGTGCTTGCAATATTCATCTCGGCATATACCTCGGCTATGTGGGCGGCACGAAAGCTCTCACCTGCTGAGGCTCTCAACTTCGGCAAGCCGGGAAGAAAAAAGAGGAAACTCCGCAGAAGAAAGTCAAAGCTGAATCTCAGCTCAAAGAAATTCATACGCAGATACACAAAGAAGAACATCATGACGGCAAAGAGCCGCTTCATAGTATCCACTATAACCATGGCTCTCGGAGTACTTATGTTCACGCTTACGACACTTATCATGTCGTTCTTTTACGGAGAATACAAAAAAGAGACAGCTTTTTACAAGATCAGGGATTTCTACATTGACGATTATTACAGCTACGCAAGCGGCGATCCTACGGAGGAGATAGCCAGGTACTTCGGCGACAAAGAGCTGTTCTCGGAGTGTATAATAGAAGGAACGAGCTATTTTGACTTCAATAAGTCAGACGGCTCCGCAGAAACAGCAATAGAAAAGCTTTCTGCGGACAAGGACAACTCGGCAGCAACCGGCTTCCTCCATATAATAAACGAGGACGGCTACAATGACCTTGAGCTTGATACCATAACCGGTATGAGCTACAAGGAGTTCGCCGCAAAAAAGGGAGCACTGTACAATAACTGCATTTACGGCGATGAAAGAGAGTACGATGAAAACGGAAAGCCCCTGGAGATGCGTGAAAGGTCATATTCAGAGCTTGAAAACGCTCTGAAGCTCACCACAACAAACGGAGAAAGCTTCAATATCATAGGCGTAACAAATTCCACGGGTATAAACGAGTCTGTTATCCTGCCTATCGAGCTTGCCGAGGACTATGATACGAGCTTCAGCATAGAACTTTTGGTAAACGGCAGAAAGAACTACGATAAAGCCCTTGTACACTTCAATGATTTCAAGAACAACGAGACCTATGTAAGCGCTGAAAACAGATACATGACAGGTACGGGAATGAGTACCTTCATAAGCGCTATCGTGAAGATAATTCTCATATTCCTCGTGTCAATATGGCTGGTGGGAATACTCTCTATGATAAACTCGGTCAACACCAGCGTTCTCAACAGGAGCCGCGAGCTCATGATGCTGAGAAGCGTGGGCATGACAAGACAACAGCTCCGCAGGAGCATAATACTTGAAACGCTTATGTTCTCGGCAACTGCGGCCATAGCTGGCACATTCATCGGAGTGGCAGGATTTATGCTGTTCATCAATACGGCAGGTTTGCAGAAGCTTATGGTAATGGCTTATGTGATACCTGTTATACTGGTCTCACTCGGGGTAAACATCATTATAGCGCTTTTAGCGGCTCTTCCTGCAATAAGGAGCCTCGGAAAAGTGGAAACTATAGCTCAGGCGTCCAGCGAATGAAAATATTATCAGGCTGCACCCGCAAGTCCCCGACTGTGCGGGGGGCGGTATAATGAAAGTTACAGACGCCGACAGCTTTTAACAGAACAGGATAAGCCTGAAATGACAAAAAAGTGCAGCTCAGAGAGCTGCACTTTTCGTTTGCGAGCAAAGGTAAGCAATATAGTTAAGGGGGAGATGAGTAAATGATATGTATTAGTTTAAACTCGTAGTTCAGAAAAAATAATGATAGTCGGTTTAAAATAAGAAAAATGAAAAACAAATAATCATGTTTGATGAGAGACCCATTATTTAAAAAACGTACAAATAAAAACTATATTGCTGCCTTCATAGCTGCCCATCACAAGCAACTGACTATATGTTAGCATACTTGCTGAAGTTTTTCAATACCTTATGCGCGAACTGTAGCTTTTTGAGCGCAAAGTGCGCTTTTCTGTTAACAAAGTGTTAATGATAGAACGGTTTCCGCAGCAAATGCTTCGCCGAACGCAGCCTGCTTCAGGAGTTTTGCTCTGAAAGCTTCTGTGTTAATCGTGAGCAGCCGCCAGCTGTCGGAAAGCAACTTACATTTTATCATGCACTGATGTGCCTTACAGAGCATTCTGAGCTCTCTGAGAGGACTCATGCATTAAACCTCCAGAAGATACATTACCTCGCGGACATCTCTGCCGCCGATGTTGTCGTCCATGTACTCGTCGGTGAGTACAAAGCCGTGCTTCTCATAGAAACGCCTTGCGCGGACATTCTCTTCAAGCACCCACAGCAGTATGCGTCTGAAACCCTGCTCCTTAAGCGCGGAGATACAGCGTTCTATCAGTGCGGAGCCTGCTCCCCTGCCGATATATTCGGGCAGTAGATATATGGTCACTATCTCGCCGTGATCCGCGAACTTCTTCCAGCGTGACGCACAGAAGCTTGCTGTGCCGATTATTCTGCCGTCCTCAAAGGCGCCTATCTCTGTCCTGCCGTTTTCAGTTATCTTTCCGCCCCAGCGCTCCTTTGGAACGCTGTTCATGTAGTCCATGGGGATAATGCCCTTGTAGGCGTATTTCCAGCTTTTTTCATATATCTCCCTTATTAACGTGAAATCATCGTTTTTTGTTATATTTCTTATCTCCATACCATCACCTGCCGGATCAGAATTACAGAAGCCATTATATCATAAAAAACGTGAAAAAACAAGGTCTGTGGCAGACAATTCTGTTTTCTAATATAAAAACGGCAATTCATATCCTTGTACTTGATTTTTTAACATATTTATGATAATATGGATTAAAGACACTCTGAAAGGGGCGGTGAACATGGGAACATCATACAGATACAAGTGCGACGATTGCGGCTATGAGGAGGAATTCTTCATCGGCGGCAGCTACCTTGCAAGGAACTATAACCGACGGGTCGAAGAAGCGGAGGAGGAGCTCCGCAGTGCCGCTCTTTACGGTAAATTCGGCGAAACTATACAGCATATGATGAAGTATGAGCGCGAAAAGGTCTACATAAACTGCGATACCGACCTGTATCAGTGCATGGACTGCCGCAGCTTTTCGGTACAGATGGCTAAGGAGCTTTCACTCAATACCTCCGATTATACCCTTTCCGTGGAATTCAGACACGAATGCCCCGCCTGCCGTTCAACGCTCCTGCGAAAAAGCAGAGGCTCCATTACTTTTTGCCCGAAGTGCAAAAGATTTACTGCTCAGCTTGTGAGTATGGGACGATTCGATTAAAAAAGCAGCCTTTCGGCTGCTTTTTTATTTCTTTTCCTTCCTGCCGCCCTTCACCATGAGAAGTATCAGCAGAACAAACAGTATGGGTGCCGCTATTATCGGAGCTACTATCAGCGGCGATATGATGAATACGTCATTGGCTACATAGACCTTGTACTCCTCCTTGGTCTCAATGCGCCTTCCCCTTACAAGGAGCCTGTGCGAATTGATACCGTAGGGCGTACACGTGAACAGCGTGCAGTAATCTTTGCCCGGTTCCACTTTAAGATCGTCTATCTCGTAGGGCTTTACCGTCTTTATCTGATCCACCTGATAAGTGAGCACGTCAGACATGACGGTTACATAAAAAACGTCGCCGAGCTCCAGCTTGTCAAGATCGGTGAACAGCTTCGCACTTGGAAGTCCGCGGTGTCCCGACATGACAGAATGCGTGCTGCTGCCGCCTACCGGAAGGCTCGTTCCCGGAAGATGTCCCGCAGCTATCTGCAGGACATTGTCGTCAACGCTGTGATATACGGGAAGCTCCACCTTTATTTTTTCAATGGTAAGATAGCCCATTATTCCGGTTCCCGTAATATCAAGGGTGCTGTAATATCCCTGTATGCTCTCGGGCTTTATAATGGGTTCTTCCGCAGAGGCGACCTTTTTGTTGTACTCCCTTGCCGCTTCAAGTATTTTGTCATGCTCCTCGCTGCTTATGGATTCGGTTATCTCGTTGTATGCCTGTATTGCCTTTGACTGGTGCATAGCGTTTATATGCTCGCTCACAGTGGGATACAGCAGAAGAAATATACCCGTAAACAATGCAGCAAAGGGCAGTATCCTGATAATGATGCGCTTCATCAATTGCTCCTTGCGTAAAACTGCCGTGCAGCAGAGGCGTTGCCCCTGCTGCACTGACAAATCAGTTTATTGCTGCGGTATTGCTGTTATTCCTTTAGTTCTCTCTTGTGCCCATTCTCTTCTTTGTTACGAGAAGTACTACAGAACCTGCTACAAGCAGTCCGCCTATGATGTAGAAAAGCTTTGTGCCTATGCCACCTGTTGATGGGAGGGTAGCGCCTTCGTTATTGACTACATTGAATGCAACTGTAGCTGTATCAGACATCGTAATATCTGCACCGTCCTTAGTTGCCGTCCAAGCAGGTCCGTTAGTAAATTCGTTTCCGTCTCCGTTGATTTCAACTACAATTGGTGCAATTGAATTAAAACCTCCGGGAGTAACTATCTCGGTAATAGTATAAGTTCCCGCACCAAGACCGCCAAATTCCAATGTACCATCATCTTTTACATATGCTTCTTTGCATATATTAGTTTTATCAGTAGTTGAACTAACATTAGTAACCTTATTATACTTCTTTGAGCTGTCATCAATGTCAGCTGCCGCTGGATTAGAAGATACTAAAGCATAAGTTCCATCTTTTAATTTATAGTATGTTCCTGTTGCTGATTCTTCAAACGCCTCTCCATTTATCAGCACTACAGTATTTGAAGTTCCGCTGATCTGGAATTTTGCACCGGTAAGAAATGAATTATCAGAGCCCTTTATCTTTGTAAGCTTGATATTAGCTGTGTAAGTTTTTGTCTGCTTATCAGGTGTTGTACCTACAGGGTCACCGGGCTCACCGGGTTCGCCTGGCGTAGGCGGCTTTGGTTCATCAGGATTTGAAGGTGATTCACCGACAGGAGTAACATTAGGATTATTTGAATATGTAAGATTAGCAGTATTCAGATTACCTGCAGTTGTTCGATCAGCATTTTCATTAAGCGTTGCTGAATATGTAACTGTAATTGTATCTCCAGCATCTCCTTTACGCTTGTTGTAAAAATCTTTGAAAACAATTTGGAATGTATGATTGTCTGTCTGAGAAGAATCAGTCTGAACTACATAATCAGTACCTGCAGCCAAATTAGTAACCACATTAGTATCCTTATCAGTTAATGTAATAACAACATTATTGTTAAATGTAAGTCCCGCTGCAAGATCATCGTTAATAACGAAGAAATACTTTGAATATCCTGTCATATCGGGAACAGCAGATGTGATAGTATATCCAACTGCATCGCCTATGCTTACATTATTTGCCTTTCCTGAATCCTTAGGATTAGGTGAAGTAATAACTTTATCCAGTGTAGGTGTCGGTTTCTTCGGCGTTACATCTGTAGGGCCTGCAACTTTAAGCATATAACGAGATATGATAGCACCTGTTGGAGCACTTGATTCTTCAACAAGGTAATAACCAGCTTCTGTTACAGGAATTGTATACTTGCCGCCAGACAATTCGCCGGAAGTCACTGAAGATGTACCTCCTTTATTAGCATAAGCAAGCTTTGCAAACTGTGCAAGCTTCTCATTGTTACCGTTCAGATCAACTAATTTTTTTGCTACGGACTCTGCATCGGTAACTGAAGCAAAATCGGTTCCCAGAATACTGTCTGCTTTTAATGCCGTAACAAATGCGTCACTGCCAAAGCCTGATGCCCAAACGATATTTGAAAGGGTTGTTCCATTCAGATTTCCAGCAAATATTTTATAAGCTTTATAAGCGTAATCAGCCGTAGAATTGTTTACAGTAATATCATAATCTGCCGCAAACGCCGTCATTCCTGTGGCTGCCATGGGTGTTGATGCTAAAAGACCTGCTGTCAGTATAGCTAATGTTCTTTTATTAGTTTTCATATGTTTTACCTCCGTTTTCTTTTATTGAATTGATTTCGTTTCGATCCGCCGTTCTAAATCTCAGGAAGCCATTTCACACTCGCCTCCTTTTACGCCTGTACAAGGCGGATCCGCTTAGTATTCCAATTGCTGTCAGCATACTTCCGAGTATATATATACCCGTTGTACCTCTTCCTCCCGTTGCGGGAAGCGTGTACCATATATACTTGTTTGTCACAAGTATCGGAGTATCTGATGTGTTGGTGGAAACGAACTGTCTGTCGTAGGTGATGATATAGTTATCATATGTACTCCTGACGACCTTATTTCCATCGACTGTTTCGATCGTGTTCGATACATTTCCATCGCCTATTTTTACCTCTTCGATCCAGTAGCGGTATAAGTAGTCCTCTGTTACGTTATGGACTTCTTCAAGTGCGTCTTTATTCCAGTGGTACTCCAACGTTCCGTTATAAGGGAGAGTGATTTCACTCGACCAATTGTCAATTGTATAATCACCTGTGAGATGAAGCGGATTCGTTACTGAGTTTTCGTCCAGTGTCAAGCCGTAATTGCTGTAATCGGATACGTATTGACCGTTTTCGATTTTGTAACCACTCTTAGGCTCTGTAAAGCCTTGACTTGTTGTTTGAGTAATTTCGGTTAAATGTGAATTCCAAACCTCAAACTCACTCGACGATCCCGTTTGTCCATCTCCTGTACGATAATACACTGTCATGGTTTTTGTGTCATCTGCTGAACTTGGAACTGTAAAGTCAGTTTCTATTACACCCCAAGTATCACCAGTAGTATCTACTCCTCCAATTCGAGTATATTCATATTTATCACTATTTGATGAATTGGGATCATAATACTTCAGCCAAAACTCAATCCTATGTGAGCCACCGTTTCGTCCTGCTACTTGAGAGAATATATGATACGTCTTTCCTTTTTGGAGTGATACATCCTTTCCTATACCATCATAGTCGTTTAAGCGATTTTTAACAATAGCCGAATAGAATTTATTTCCTTCATGAGTCATTTCTCTGCCATCCAATGTTGGATCGCCAAATTTATACCAGTTTTTGGGATTCCTATCATAATTCTGCATATTAGGATGATCATATATATCGATTGTAGTTGTTGTTGAACCAGCCGCTTCTCCTATGGTAACAACACCGCCTGGGTTGGTCATTGTGTTTCCGTCCATAATCTGTGGTGATACAGATACAGGCATTGTTCCTTCGATAGCAGTGAACTCATCAATTCGGAATGAATTAGATTTGCAAGCTTCCTTATCTTGAACTTCTTCACCATTAACAATTATTGTTTTTGTGCATGGCTCAGACTCAATTAAAATAAACATATTATATGGGTCTATTTTCTCAGGGAGCTGCAATGAACCTGTAATCTGTGTCCATTTTTCAGCAGGAATATCAAAATAGCCACCGTTTTCTTCTTTGATAGGCCTATACTGGCCAAGTCCATTGTTAAAAGTCATCTTGAATTTATCAGCCACAGGACTATATACATAAACACTGAATGTATATGTCTTGTTGACCTTGAACTTGGCAGGATCAAGATGTAAAACTGCGCCATTAAAAGATTTTGATCTGTCTGTAATTACTACAGCATCACCCTTTGCATAAGGTGTAACAGCAGTACTTGATACTATTCTTGCGGGAGTCGTCTGCTTATTCATGTCATTCTGAACAGTCCACCCGTTCGTACCTCTTGTAAATGAATGATGTAACAATAACAGACTGTCTTCTGCATTATCTGACGTTACCTTAAATGTTACTGTATTTGAAGAAGCAGAAAGGTTCTGAACTGTAAGAATATTTTCATCTTCCTCAAACTTGACATACAGCTCACCGTTTGGCTTATTATCATCTGTATAACAGCTGTCGGTATGCGTGTGTTCGTTATCGTTCCTATGACCGCAACTGATATTCACAGGCATATATATGACTTCATTACTACCTATCTGTTTCTGCGGATACTGCGTATCGCCTTTATACAATACAACTCCCTCAGGAAGCTGATAGTATATTTCGGCACTGCCGTTTGCATAAACAGGATGTTCGTCAGTTGACTTGATCGTTTTGGACGCTATCGGATTTCCGCCCTCGTCAAGAATATTGACCGTCAAACTGGTCGGCGTACTATCCGAAAAACCTACCTTTTCACGCTTAAGTACAAGCTTTACCTCCGGCTCTGGATCAGTTACATTTACCCATTGCTTCTTAACGTAGATATCAACTTTTGATACATCGGTATTTGTTACCGTAAGAAGCTTATATGTTTTTGTTACGCCATCCTCTTCAACAGTCTGTGTGCCCTCTGTATATGAAGCATTGAATCCACGCGGAGCATTCAGCTCCTCAACTCTGTAGCTGTAGATATGATTGCCGTATCTTGCAAGCAGACCTTCATGCGTGTTACCCGACTCATAATGAGCAGCATCAAGTGCAAATACACGTCTTTTCTTGATCTTGTTTCCGTCTTCTTCATCTATATACTGCAAAGCAACCTGTTTTACCTCGCCCGTAGCAGAATCGGTACGCATGATCCTGTACTTCATAGTGAAATCATCAGGTATGTTTCCGTCTGTTTCCCATTTCTTTACAACTTTAAGATTGGTTTTATCATCTTCAATGACCCTGTTGTTGAACGTATAGGAGTTAACAGCACTCAACGGCTGAGGCGTTTCTCCCGAGCTTACGTCCCATGAAATACTTCCGTCATACTGCTGTGAAGCTCCGCCGTTGACACTTACATCTTCAAAGATATTTGGGTCAACTCCGACCTCTACTACCTTGAACTTTCTTTCCTGTCCAAGATTTTCAAAGGTCTTTCTCTCTCCGTCCTTTAATGAGAAATTATTGTCAGGTAGATAAAAGCGACCATTTGGATCACTGTCCTGTGTTATAGCCCATACGTTGTTATCATTATCCCACTCATAAACCTGAAAC
>JAEEGL013804919.1_pt1 | contig 13493 bp, 8 predicted proteins | sample 9134231 | NCBI WGS metagenome assembly JAEEGL01 (sample SAMN16246548, study PRJNA631951) | gut metagenome | biome: gut microbiome; feature: rumen; material: fiber-attached | host: Bos | place: Iran: Karaj | collected 2018-10
ACGTCCGTGGTACGGAAATAGAACTGCGGACGATAGTTGTTGAAGAACGGGGTATGACGTCCGCCTTCATCCTTCGTCAGGACGTACACCTGAGCCGTAAATTTCTTGTGGCAGGTGACGGAGCCGGGTTTTACCATGACCTGGCCGCGCTGAATGTCCGTACGGTTCACGCCACGAAGCAGAACGCCGATGTTGTCGCCGGCCTGAGCCTCGTCCAGAAGTTTACGGAACATTTCAATACCGGTCGCAACGGACTTCACAACGTCTTCCTTGATGCCGAGGATCTCGACCGGATCAGCAAGGTGCAGAGCGCCACGCTCGACACGGCCCGTAGCAACGGTGCCACGTCCGGAGATCGTCATAACGTCTTCGATGGGCATCAGGAACGGCTTGTCGGTCTCACGCATCGGGGTCGGGATGTAGCTGTCAACAGCATCCATCAGCTCCATGATCTTATCAGACCACTTGCCGTCCGGATCCGTGCCTTCGTCATCCGCATGCAGCGCATTGTAAGCAGAACCGCGGATCACCGGGATGTCGTCGCCCGGGAATTCGTACTCGGAAAGGAGTTCACGGATTTCCATTTCGACGAGGTCCAGAAGCTCTTCGTCATCGACTGCATCGCACTTGTTCATGAACACGACGATGTAGGGAACGCCGACCTGACGGGAAAGCAGGATGTGCTCACGGGTCTGAGCCATAACACCGTCGGTAGCGGCCACGACCAGGATCGCGCCGTCCATCTGCGCAGCGCCGGTAATCATGTTCTTGACATAGTCAGCGTGGCCGGGGCAGTCAACGTGTGCATAGTGTCTCTTCTCGGTTTCGTACTCGACGTGAGCGGAGTTGATCGTGATGCCACGCTCCTTCTCTTCCGGAGCCTTATCGATCGCATCGAAATCAGTCTTCTTGTTACCCGCAACGCGCTTGGACAGAACCAGGGTAATCGCTGCCGTCAGCGTGGTTTTGCCGTGGTCGACATGGCCGATTGTACCGATGTTGCAATGCGGCTTATTTCTGTTAAATTTCTCTTTTGCCATTTTTCAATTCCTCCTGAGAATTTGCGCCTATTCGGCAGTTTTTTACCAATATGCGCATATTATACCAAATTTCGTTTTGTTTTTCAAGTACTGTTTTTGAATTCTCAGTACTTATTCAGGACTTTGTCCTGAACGTTTTTCGGCACGGGCTCATACTTCTCGAAGAACATTGAGTAATTGCCTCTGCCCTGCGTTTTCGAGCGGAGATCCGTCGCGTAGCCGAACATTTCGGCGAGCGGCACGAACGCGCGGACGATTTTTCCGCCGCCCAGGTCGTCCATGCTCTCGATCCGTCCGCGGCGAGAATTGATGTCGCCGATGACGTCGCCCATGTACTCCTCGGGCATCGTGACTTCGACCTTCATGATCGGCTCCAGCAGGATCGGATCCGCCTTCGCCATGGCATCCTTGAACGCCATGGATCCGGCAATGTGGAACGCGAGTTCCGAAGAGTCGACTTCATGATAGGAACCGTCGTACACGTTCGCGTGAATGCCGAGCACCGGATAGCCGCCGAGGATACCGCACTGCGCGGCGTCCCGGATGCCTTCGCCGACTGCCGGAATGTATTCCTTCGGAATATTTCCGCCCACGACCGTCGATTCAAACAGAAGGGTCGGCGGCTCATTGATGAGCACGTTCGCCTTCGGATCGACTTCGAAGGAGTTGCAGTTGGCTTCCAGCGGCGAGAACCGCACCTTGCAGTGTCCGTACTGGCCGCGGCCGCCGGACTGTTTCGCATACTTGGAATCGACTTCCACGGTCTTCGTGAACGCTTCCTTGTACGCGACCTGCGGCGCGCCGACGTTCGCCTCGACGTTGAACTCGCGGAGCAGCCGGTCGACGATGATCTCCAGATGGAGTTCTCCCATGCCGGCAATGATCGTCTGCCCGGTCTCGCGGTCCGTATGCGCTCTGAACGTCGGATCCTCTTCCGCCAGTTTTGCAAGCGATTCGCCCAGTTTCTGCTGGCCGGCCTTCGACGTCGGCTCGATCGCGAGTTCGATGACCGGTTCCGGAAACTCCATGGATTCCAGAATCACCGGGTGTGCCTCGTCCGCAATCGTATCGCCCGTCGTGGTGAACTTCAAGCCGACCACGGCGGCAATGTCGCCGGCGTAGACCTTGTCCAGCTCCTGCCGCTTGTTCGCGTGCATCTGCAGGATCCGGCCCACCCGCTCTTTCTTCCCCTTCGTGGCGTTATACACGTAGGAGCCGGAATCAAGCGTTCCGGAATAGACGCGGATGAAGGCCAGCTTTCCGACGAAGGGATCCGTCATGATCTTGAACGCCAGGGCTGCAAACGGCTCCTCGTCGCTCGAATGTTTCTCGATTTCATTGCCGTCCATGTCCTCGCCCTTGATCGACGGAATGTCGACCGGGCTCGGCATGTATTCGACGATGGCATCGAGAAGTTTCTGCACGCCCTTGTTCCGGTAGGCGGAACCGCAGAGAACCGGGACTGCCCGGCACTCGCAGGTGCCTTTCCGGAGCGCGGCTTTCAGTTCCTCATCCGAAGGAATGTCCTCGATGAGGTAACGTTCCGTCAGTTCCTCGTCCAGCTCACAGATCTTCTCAATGAGCTCGTCCCGATACGACTCCGCTTCGGAAAGCATGTCTTCGGGCACCGGACCGACGGTCACGTCGTCTCCCTTGTCGTCATTGAAAATATAGGACTTCATCTCGAACAGGTCGATCACGCCCTTGAACGTATCTTCCTTCCCGATCGGAAGCTGCAGGATGATCGCATTCTTCCTGAGCCGGTTCCGGATCTGGTCCACGGCGCCGAAGAAGTTCGCGCCCATGATGTCCATCTTATTGATGAATGCCATCCGCGGCACGTTGTACGTGTCCGCCTGGCGCCAAACGTTCTCTGACTGCGGTTCGACGCCGCCTTTCGCACAGAACACGCCGACCGCCCCGTCCAGGACGCGGAGCGAGCGCTCCACTTCCACCGTGAAATCCACGTGACCGGGCGTATCAATGATATTGATGCGGTGCTCCAATGCGCCGGGCGCCTTTTTCATCTCCTTTTCCAGCGTCCAATGGCACGTCGTAGCGGCAGAAGTGATCGTGATGCCACGCTCCTGCTCCTGCTCCATCCAGTCCATCGTCGCCGTTCCTTCATGGGTATCGCCCATCTTGTAGTTGATGCCCGTGTAGTAAAGGATGCGCTCTGTCAGAGTTGTCTTACCCGCATCGATGTGAGCCATGATACCAATGTTTCTGGTCCGCTCCAGCGGATATTCTCTGCCGTTTCCCATTCTGATTCAGTCCTTCTTTTCTGTCGTACGTTTCTTAATAGATTAGAAACGATAATGTGCAAACGCCTTGTTGGCGTCGGCCATTCTGTGCATTTCTTCCTTTCTCTTCACAGATCCGCCGGTGGAGTTCATGGCATCCATGATCTCGGCTGCAAGCCGGTCCACCATGGTCTTTTCACCGCGGCTGCGGGAGAAGTTCGTAAGCCAGCGAAGCGCCAGGGTCTCTCTTCTGTCCTTGCTCACTTCGATGGGGACCTGATAAGTCGCGCCGCCGACACGTTTCGCCTTGACTTCCAACACGGGCATGACGTTGTTCAATGCCTCGTTGAAAGCGTCGAGCGCGGGCTTTCCGGTCTTCTCTTCCACTTTTGCAAAAGCACCGTAGACGATCTTCTGCGCTACGCCTCTTTTGCCGTCCAGCATGATGTTGTTAATGAGCTTCGTGACCTTCACGTCATTGTACAACGGATCTGCCAGAACAACTCTCTTTTCTGCTTGTCCTTTTCTAGGCACGTTACTTCCCTCCTTAACTACTTTTACGTTAAATCATCGGTACTCATCCGGGGTCTCCGGATGTTCGCGCGTACTTCCTCACACCATCTATCAACCATTCAGGATCCAGAATCGCACTACTTTTCCGACTTACGTGTTACTTCTTCTTCGCGTCTTTCGGTCTCTTCGCGCCGTACTTGGAGCGGGCCTGGCGACGGTTGGCGACGCCGGCGGTATCCAATGTGCCGCGAACGATGTGGTAACGTGTACCGGGAAGATCCTTGACACGTCCGCCACGAACGAGGACCACGCTGTGCTCCTGAAGGTTGTGACCTTCGCCGGGGATGTAGCTGGTGACCTCGATACCGTTAGACAGACGGACTCTGGCGATCTTACGAAGCGCCGAGTTCGGCTTTTTCGGGGTAGCGGTCTTCACAGCGGTGCAGACGCCTCTCTTCTGCGGAGAAGACGTGTCAATGGCGCGCTTCTTCAAAGAGTTGAAGCCTCTCTGCAGTGCCGGAGCAGTGGACTTCTTTTCGGAAGTTTCTCTACCCTTTCTCACTAACTGGTTAAATGTAGGCATTCCTTTTCCTCCTGTTTTCATATTTTGCGGGCAATGAGCCCTCCGTATCTTCCGCTTCTTACCGCCGTCCGGTTGTCGACGGCTTCCGGCAAAAAGCCGCAAAAATATAGGGTGCGCAAGGAAGCGCACCCTACTTTTATACTACATAGATGTGGTTTTGTCAAGAAAAAACTGCAAAACCCTGGAAAAACCGGACAGGATCACTGCACTGGCGTTTTCACAGTGTAGATGATGCCTTCGTCCGTGCCGTCCGTGAAGATCACGTAGCCTCTGCCGTAGACCGTCGTGCCCGCTGCAATGTTCTTCAGCGTGAGCGCGGTCACGTCATGCGCGTTCTTTCCGCTCGACACGTACTTGTACGTTCCGGACGCACCGTAGGTCAGGTCCTCTGTCAGTCCGAAGAGGATGCCCTGCTCCTTCACGGTATATCCCTCCGGGATGTCGCGGAGCGCTTCAAAGTAGATCGTCGTGCCGTCCCGGAAAGCCGAGATCATGGTCACCGCCGGACCCGCCTGAACAGACGCATCTCCGTAGACCGCGTAGATCGTCGTACTCTCCTGATACCGGATGTAGGTCTCGGCGCTCATCGAAAGGATCGTGCCGTCCTCTGCCGCGTAATACAGGAAAGTCTTCGCGCCTGCCGGAGCCGAAAGCAGAACGGTCGCAGTCTTATTGATGCCCGTGAAGGACTGGTCTCCTGCCGCGTACGCCGTCCAGGTCGACAGAAGTCCGCTTTCGCCCAATTCAACGCCGACGACCGTCAGATCGTACACCGCCGCATCGTCCGGATCGTACGTCGCGATCACGTCGATCGCGGTGCTGTCGCCTGCTGCCGCGAGAAGCGTGTCCACGCTCGTGACCGCCGTGCCCTTGACCGTCCAACGGCCGTTCTTCTTTCCGACCACTGCCGGAACGGAAGCGAAATCGGAATCCGCGACCGGATTGGCTCCGCCGACCGTCTTCGTGAACATGACCTGATTCGAAGCGTTGTAGAAGACCACGATCGGGGTGGCGGCGCTTCCGGTGTTCGCCGTCAGGCTGACGTCCGAAATCACCGTGAAGACGTATTCCGCATCTCGGCTCACGATCTTGCCGGAGTCATTGATCCAGCCTTCGAAGGCGTCCGTACCGGTATAAGCCACGGTCACTTCGGTGCCGGACACGTACTTGTCTCCGACCGTCGTTCCGGTGATCGTGTAATCCGCCGTTCCGCCGACCGTCACCGCAAAGCCCGTCGCCGGACCGTAATCGTAAACGGCCTCAATGGTCTTCGACGCATCTGCCGTCGCGGTATAGGTGTATCCCGTGCCGAGAGACGTCGTGCCGAGGAACCAGCCGAGGAATTCGAATCCGCTCATTTCAGGAGCCGTCAGCGTGAACGACGCGTTCTTCTTCTTCAGACCGCCGCCCGAGATCGACGCCACTGCGCCGAGTTCGCCGAGTTTCACGCCCGAGGTCGCCTCAATGACGACGCCCTCCGCGATTTCGTAATTGTACGTGCGGGTGTCTTCCGGATATGCAGTATTCGCATAGGTGCCCGGGATCGCCGAGAGACCGTCCGCAAGGTAGGTCGCACCCGGCCGCGCGTAGAAGAAACCGCCGCTCACATACTTCGTCAGCGTTCTCGCCCAGATCCGCGTGATGTAGCCGCCGGAGATCGAGGCGCTTCCGCCCTGCGTGATCCAGATCGCGTTCTCGTTATGGTCGCCCGCCGATTCCAGTGCAAGGATCGTGCCGCCGGTCACGGTCAGGTTGCCGCCGTTTCCAACTGCGATATTTGGAATCGAATAGTCGGACGAGGGCATGACGCCGTTTCTCATGATACCGCCGGAAATGACGGCCGTAGTGTCCTTGCCGACGTACAGGTTTCCGCCGGTGCCGCTTCCGCCGGTGATCTCGCCGGAGACCATCTCAAAGTACGGAAGATACTGCTTGATGTCCGTGACGCCCGAAGGAGCTTCTCTCGTCGCATTGCCGAGGCTCACGGCGCCGCCGTTGCCGTTTCCTACGCTGCCGCCCTTGATCGTGCCGCCGTTCACCTTAAGATAGCCGTATGCGCCGATGTTCCGGTAAGCCTTCGTCTGCTCGATCGTGCCGCCGTTCAGATAGAGACGGCCGTTGATGCACTTATCATATCCGTTGATGCAGATGTTCTCCGAAGGCGCGTCCTTGACCAGGCCGCCGTTCATGACCATTTCCGAGGTGATGTTGATGAAGACATTGTTTCCGGCTACCGGATTCTCGATCACGCCTCCGTTTAGCGTAAGCGTCTTGCCGTTATCGATCCGGATGTTGCCGCCGCTGCCGCCCTTTCCTTCGGAAATGGTACCATTATTAATGGTGGCATTGCCGGCATCAATGTAAATGTTTCCGCCCTTCTTCTCATCTTCCAACGGGGTCTCGCAGACACCTTTCGTGATTGTCAGGGTCTCGGTCGCACCTATCGTGCCAACGACGAGCGTACCCGCGACACGGATATTGCCGCCGAGTTTCGCTTTTCCGCCGGTAATGAGCGCGCTGCCCGTGATCGTGAGTGTCGGGGAACCGTCCATCGCAATATTGCCGCCGTAGATCGTGAGCGCTTCACCGTTCGAGATCGTGCCGCCGGAAATCGCGGAATCCGCATAAATGTAAATATTTCCGCCTGCATTGGACTTGCCGCCGGAAATCGTGCCGCCGCTCATCGTGATCGACCTGCAGGAAATGTTACCGCCGTTCTTCCACGTGGTGTCGTTCGTGACGGTCGTAGCGCCGTCCGAGATCGTACCGCCGGACATGATGACCGCATTTTCAGAATAGATGTTGCCGCCACAATTTCCCGCGAAACCGCCGGTAATGACCGCCGTGCCGGAGATATCAATGGTCGAGGCTGCGCCGCCGTAAATGTTTCCGCCATAATAAGCGTTCTTGCCGCCCGACATCGTGCCGCCGGTCATTTCAAGATAGCTGAGGTACTGTTTCGGATCTGTCACGCCCGAGGGAGCCGGTCTGCCGTTGCAGCCCATGATCATGACGTTCGAGCCGCTGACGTTTAAACTCGAAGTTGAAGCCGTCATCGTGCCGCCGCTCATCTTCATGTAACCGTAGAGATTCACATTTCTCGAACGATGATCCTCATCCTGCGAGACCGTGCCGCCGCTCATGAGGAATTTTCCGTTATAGCATTCGTTATAACCGTTGACGGCCACGTTGACGTCTGCCGCGTTCCGGATGGTGCCGCCCTTCATCTCAAAGGTCGCGCTGATGTTGACGAAAACGTTGCAACCGACGGAGGAATTCTCAATCGAACCGCTTTCCATGGTAAGGGTTCCGTTGACCCGGACGTTTCCGCCGTTACCCGAAGAGCCGCCTTCCGTTAAGGTTGCGCCGTTGATCGTGGTCGAGCCGCCCGCAACCAGCAGGTTTCCGCCCATCTTCTCTGTCGAGCTCGTTGTAAACGCTTCCGCTCTGCCGCCGGTGACTACGGTCGTATCGGAAGCGGACGCGCCGAGAGTCAGCGTGCCTGCCGCGCGGATGTTACCGCCGGCCAGCGCCTCACCGCCGGAGATCGTGGAATTTGTAACATTCACGATGCCGCTTTCAATGTAGAGGTTGCCGCCGAAGCCGGAATGGGCTTTGCCGTCGGAAATCGTTACGTTCGAAAATCCGAACGTCGTGTCCGTATCGCTGAAGTTCTTGCAGTAGATGTTTCCGCCGCTCGCAGCCGCGGTGCCTTCGGAGATCGTTCCGCCGGTGACGCTGAAGGAAGTACCTTTCGCCAGAATGTTACCGGCGCTTTCTGCGCTCGCGACGCCCTTCGTGATCGTACCGCCGGACATCGAGAACTTCGCGCCGCCGTCCATGAAGAAGTTGCCGCCGCCCCTGTTGGCGTTACCGCCCGTGATCGTGCCGCCCTTCATATTGAATGTGGCGCTGCCGATGTAGATGCTTCCGCCGTAGTTGGTATTGCCGCCGCTGATCGTGCCGCCGTTCATCGTCAGCGTGGTATTGCCGCCCAGCGCAATGTTTCCGCCGTATTTCCAGGCCGTACCCGTCGCGGGAACGGATCCGCCGGAGATCGTGGTGCCGGCATTAATGACCAGAGCGCCTTTTTGGAGACGGATGCTGCCCGCATTATCGCCTGCAGTACCGCCTTCGATCGTCGTGCCGTTCAGCGTCATCGTTCCGCCTTCGATGTAGATGTTGCCGCCTTCCTTGTTTGCGGATCCGCCGCTGATCGTCGCCGCGCCGATGGTGACCGTAGCGCTGCCCGAGGTATAAATGTTTCCGGCATAATTGGCATGACCGTCCTTGATCACGACGCCGTCGCCGATGTTGACTACGGCATTGCTTGAAGCGTAAAGAGCGCCGCCGCAGCGCGTTTCCGTCGTCCCGGCGAGAATGGTTCCGCCGTAGATGTTCATCGGAAGAGAGGCATTCGTATAAATCGTTATGCCATTCGTGGCTTGAGAAGCGGTCTTGCGTTCAAACGTGCCGCCCTTGATGGTGCCGCCGTACATCGTGAATCTGTTCGTGTTCGTGATGTCCACAAAGCCGGCGTTTCCGTCGTACTTCGCAGTGGCTGCCGACGCATCGAACGTGCCGTTATAAATCGTCAGGCTGCCGCTATTCGCGGTCATCCAGAACAATCCGCCCTGCGTGAGGCTGCTTGCCGCGCTCGTCAGTTTCATGGTGCCGGTCGTCTGGCAATCCGTGATCGTGATGTCGAGCCCTGCCGCCCAATGAGCCGTGCCGCTCACAACTCCGGACAAGGACGACACAAGGCGGTCATTGCCGGTGCACTGCACGGTCTTGCCGTTCAGGCAAAGGATCAGTTTCCGGCCGTCCATGTCGTCGTGAGCCGATCCGCCGGAATCCCTGCCCGGCATCCAGGCGCCCCCGAAGGACACGTTGTTTGCCAGATAGAAGTAGTTGTCTCCGACCTGAAGATCCGAATAGTTCGGTAATCTTCCGGTTTCGGTCCACGCCGTCCACGTGACGCTCGTATGTGCCGTGTGATCCCCGACATTCAAGGTTCCCGTGCCGCAGATGCAATGCGTATGCTCGCCGTCAGCCGATACCTGGACCGTGCCCTTTGCGGAAAAGAGTCCGAGTACCAGGACCGTGAGAACGCCGATCGCAATGAGCCATTTTTTCATGGTCTTCTCTCCTCCTGATAGAATTCTTCCTCACCGGATCCGGAAGATCTCAGCCGGTCCGGTGCAACCATTACACCTATGCATTCTATAAAATAGCACAAAACACGCGGCAATGATAGTACTTTTTTGACGTTAAATATAAAAATTTTGACGATCCAGAGAAGAAAATACGGACCGCCGCTGCAAAGTTCAGTCTTTTCTTTGATGCCGATCCCCGAAAACGGGCCGCACAAAAATCTTTCTTTTTTCATCCGATTCGATTATAATAAAAGCGGCCGGGCGACCGGCCGAATCCACCGAAGGAAGGATCTTGGCATGAGCAAGAACGATCGTTTGTTTGCGCCCCGGGCGATCCCCTGGGAGAAACTGTACGTGAAAGGCGTCTACGTAGAAGGGACCGAACGGTACCGCGTCGTCGTAAAAGAAGATGCCTCGGCATCGACGCACTGCTCCGTCGTATTGCCGTTGGAATACGGAAACATTTATACGGTAACGTTCCCGGAAAAGACCGACCGGCTTCGCGCCGCAGTCGTGGACCGGGATCCGGGAAAGATGGCTCCCGGCGAAACGGCGGTCTATAAGATCGGCGATAAACTCCGGAACGCTTATTACGAGGCAGAACCCGACCGCTGGGAAGGCATCCTCTTCACCGCTGAAAAAGAAGGACAATTCCTCGTACTGTATTTGAGCGACCGGGACTGCATTCCGGTCTCCATTGAGCGCTATCCTCTTCTCATCGGCCGCGACACGGACGACAACTGGTTCCGGGCCGGAAAACAGCCGGATCTGAAGGGAAACAAGAAAAGCTATGCCGACTGGCAATGGACGAGCGACCAGGTGATCGAACACCTCTACGAACCGCTCAGAGCCGAATTTCCGGACTACATCTCCCGCCGTGACATCGGCAGGGACGAATCCGGAAAATACACGATGTGGGCCTATACGTTCGAGCCGAAGCATTATGAGCAGACGCTCTTCATCACGGGCGGCATTCATGCAAGCGAAATGGACGGGTATCTCGGTCTCGCGCGCTTCATGGATCTTATGGTCCACGAAGACGGCTCGCACAAAGGCATGCATTATCTCCGCACCAAGGTGCGGATCATTCTGATCCCCATTGTCAACGTCTTCTCAGCGTCCGAGGAACATCTCCGCTACAATTCCCGCGGAAAAGACCTGAACCGGGATTTTGAATTCCATATGGAAGGGGAAACGATCAACGTGATCTGGCTCCTGCATCAGTACAAGGACGAGGTCGCCGCGCTCATTGACTGTCATACCTGCAAGGGTTTCCAATACGACCTGTATTATAATTACAGCGTGCAGGCGTCGAATTCGGTCCTGTGCGCCAGAGTGACCAATCACATCTATGAGGACCTGAAAAAGCGCGGTCTCGCAAGCGTGCCGACCAGCATGGCCCATATGCCGGGCGCATATGAGAAGCCGGACAAATACCTGCAGGGATATGCCTGGAACCGGCTCGGGATCCCGACGCTGGTCATTGAGCACATGAACGAGCACTATGCGGAAAAACATTCCGCCCTCGGCCTCGAACTCTCGGTGGAATACTACGGAAACTTCATCATTGAGACCGCATTGGCGAAGCTGAAATTGAAAAAGTAAGGATCTGTTGAAGCGAAATCGCTGCTGTTTCAGACGCAAAAAAGGACCGCGGAAAACCGCGGCCCTTTTCTTTGACGCCAAAGCTTATACCAGCTCAAGCAGCACTTCCATCGCTGCATCGCCTTTTCTCTGTCCGATCTTCACGATCCGGGTATAACCGCCGTTGCGGTTCGCATACTTCGGAGCGATCTCTTCGAACATCTTCTTCGGCATGTCGATCTCACGGGTCAGCTTCTTTTTCTTCTTGTTCTCCGTGGGGACTTCCTTGATGCCGTAGAAAACTTCCAGCATCTGGCGTCTCGCATGAAGACGGGAAGGCTGATCCTTCTTGATCGTCTTTTCAATCGTATCGAAAACGGTCACTTTCTTGCCGTTTTCTTCCTTCTTGATCCGCTTGCCGTCCTTGTCCTTCTGCGGGACCTTGCAGCTCACGGTCACGGTATCGAAATTGTCTCTTTCCTTCACCGCCAACGCGATCAGGCCTTCGGCAATCTTCTTCACTTCCTTGGCTCTCGCTTCGGTGGTCACGATCTTACCGTTGTTCAAAAGCGCGGTGACCTGGTTCCGAAGCATGGCCTTTCTCTGGCTCGAAGTCCGGCCGAGTTTTCTGTATCCTGCCATAATTCTATCCTCCCTTTCGGTTCCCGTCCTGAGACCGGAACCTTCTCGAATTTACTCTTCGCTGGATTTCAGCGACAGCCCCAGCTCTTTCAGTTTCGCAACCACTTCATCGAGGGACTTCCGGCCCAGATTCCGGACCTTCATCATTTCCTCCTGAGTCTTGCTGCAAAGCTGCTCCACCGTATCGATGTTCGCTCTCTTCAGGCAATTGAAGGAGCGGACGGACAGTTCAAGCTCGTCAATGTTCTTGTCCAGATTCTTTTCGCTCTTGCTTTCCGTCTTTTCCACCATGACTTCGGCGTTCTTCGCGTCCTCACTGAGGTCGACGAACAATGCGAGATGCTCGGACATGACCTTCGCCGCAAGCGAAACCGCTTCGACCGGATCCATCGTGCCGTCGGTCCAGACTTCAAGCGTCAGCTTGTCGTAGTCGGTGACCTGGCCGACACGGGTATCCACCACCGTCGAATTCACACGGACGATCGGGGTGTACAGTGCATCCACCGGGATCACACCGGGTTCTGCGCCGTCTCTCTTCTGCTTGTCCGCGCCCACGTAGCCGCGGCCCTTCGTGATGTTGAGTTCCATTCCGATCCTGGAATCAGCGCCGCCGCTCAAAGTGCAGATGAGCTGATCGGGATTCATGATCTCGATGTCGGCATCCGCCTTGATGTCGCGGGCAGTCACCGGACCTTCTCCTGCACGCTCAAGATACGCGATCTTGAGAGCATCCGAAGAACTGTTGTTCTTGATCTTCAGGGACTTGATGTTCATGATGATCTCCGTCACGTCCTCGACCACGCCGGGGATGGAGGTGAACTCGTGAACGACACCGTCGATCTTCACCTGGCTCACGGCTGAACCGGGCAGGGAAGAAAGCAGGATCCTTCTCAATGAATTTCCGAGGGTGAGGCCGTAGCCGCGCTCCAGGGGTTCCACAACGAATACGCCGTGCTTCTTGTCTTCTGAAATCTCAGCGATCTTAATATTAGGTTTCTCGAAATCAAACATATTACGCCCTCCTGAATTTGTTTGGGCACCCGAAAAAACTACTTACAGATTATTTCGAGTACAACTCGACGATCAGCATCTCGTCCACCGGAACATCGATATCGCTCCGGAGCGGGAATGCATTCACTTCCCCTTTCAGGTTTTCCTGATCTGCAGTGAGCCACGAGGGGACCAGACGTCCGCCGGTGCTCTCAAGCACGTCTTTGTAGCGCTGAGAATCTTTCTTGTTCTCTTTGATTTCCACCACGTCACCGACATTCAGAAGGTAAGACGGGATATTGACGATCTTACCGTTGACCAGAACGTGTCTGTGGTCAACGATCTGTCTCGCTTCCATACGGGTCCTCGCGAATCCGAGACGGAAGATGACGTTGTCCAGGCGGCGCTCCAGGGTGATCATGAGGTTGTCACCGGTCTGACCCTTCATGCGCTCGGCCTTGTTATAATAATTTCTGAACGGTTTTTCCAACACACCGTAGATGAACTTCGCCTTCTGCTTCTCACGAAGCTGAAGCGCATATTCGCTCATCTTTCTGTTTGCTCTTTTCGACTGTCTTTTTGATTTTTTGTCGATTCCAAGAAAAACGGGATCCAAGTCAAGAGATCTGCATCTTTTCAGCACAGGTGTTCTATCTACTGCCATCTCTAATACCTCCTCTGATTATACTCTTCTCCGCTTCGGCGGACGGCATCCGTTGTGAGGAACGGGGGTGACGTCTCT
>JAEEGL015043116.1_pt1 | contig 13493 bp, 7 predicted proteins | sample 9134231 | NCBI WGS metagenome assembly JAEEGL01 (sample SAMN16246548, study PRJNA631951) | gut metagenome | biome: gut microbiome; feature: rumen; material: fiber-attached | host: Bos | place: Iran: Karaj | collected 2018-10
CCAAAATATTTAGTTCCATTAAAGAAATTTGGAAAAAGAAAATATATAATTAAACCTCAACAAAGTTTAAATAAAAGTGATACAACTCAATCAACAAATTTAGAACAAAATCAAAAAAGAGAAAATATAAATTTAGGAAATAACTCTTACAATATAAAAAAAAATATATTAATAACAAGTAATAATTCAAACTTACTTTTTGAAAATAACGAAATATAATATAAACTAAAAATAATATATAAAAATTAAAATAATAAAAAATTAAAAAAATTAAAAACTTAAATTAAAAAAAATCAAAATATATTTAACTAATAATAATCAAATATTTAACATTTTTTGCAAGAACCACCTTCTTCATCATCATAAGGATTATTACGTCCTAATTTAAAATTTTCATCACCATCTTCATTAAAAGCAGGTAATTTCTCATTAGCATCATATTTCACATATCCTTTACTTTTAAGTGCATTTTTCTTTTTTTTTTTCTGATTTTCAAATTCTTTCCCATGTTGTGCTTTTTTTAAATTTTTATACAACATTTTAGCAATTTCTTTAAAAATTTCTTGTGAATTATCACCATGTTTAGCACTAGATTCAAAAATTAAATCAATTTCTTTATCTAATTTAAATTTTAATGCTTCTTCTTTACTAACTTGTCTATTATCATTTAAATCCATTTTATTACCAACTAAAATACTTTTTGTATCTGCAGGAGCATTATTTTTCATTTCATTTAACCACATTTCACAATGTTGAAAGGAAGTTTTATCTGCAATTGAATAAACAATTACACATGCATTTGTATTTTTATAAAATTTTGATATTAATGAATGATAAGCTTCTTGACCACAAGTATCCCATATTTGTAATAAAATTACTTGATTATCATATTTAATGTATAAACCTAATAATTCAAATCCAACTGTTGATGGATTTGTACCTGTGTAAATGTCTTTTGCTGCACGTAAAGATAAACATGTTTTTCCTACTCCACTATCACCTATTACTATTAATTTAAATGTGTAGGAAGGTTGGTATTTTGGATCTTGGGGAATTATTTTACATTCATCATCTTGGATATCTTCTGTATCTATGTTTTGAGATGACATTTTTAATATTAAAATGTATTTTATAATATATATTAATTTTTATTTTTTTTTTTTATGTGAAAAATTAATTATTGTAAATTTTTGTTTTTTATTTAAGTTTATAATTTTTTTTTACTTTATTTATTTTTTATTTAAATTTAATGCTTTAAATATATTTTTTTTGAATTATTTAAATATTGGAATGATTATTATTTTAAATATTATTTTATTGTTTTAATTTTTTATACTGCATGAGTTTTAATTGATGCATTTTTTTAATTATATCACTTCTGTCTTTATTAATTAAAAGCTTTTCAATAATACAATAACAAGATTTAATTGGTTAAAAACAGTTTGTCTAATTATAGTTTATATCTTTTTTTCTTATTTAAAAATAATCTTTTTCTTAAATGTAATAGATTTATTTAATTATTTAATTTTATATTTAATTTTTTTAACATTAAAAAAAAAAATAATATAAATATTTATATTATTCATTTAGAAAATATAATTGTTTATATATTAAAAATTATATTTAATTTAATTATTATAAATAAAAAAATTTATTTTTTAATTTCTTTTAATAAATTCTTTATAGCCTTCTTATAACAAAAATCAAATTTATCCATAATTAGAGGATCAAATACACCAATTTCACTTCTTGGAGTAGAAAAATTAATAGATTTAATAATTTTTTTATTATCAGAAATATTACTTTGAGAATGTATTAGTTTATTATTATTTTCAACTTCATTATCTAAATTTATATATTTTCTAAATATCCCACTATATAATCCTCTATTTAAAAGTTTTTTCAATTTTGTTTTTGGTAAAGCATCATTTTTAATTAAAGGCAATTTTAATTCTTGAATAATATTATTTCCTTCAGTTTTTGCATTTTCACTTTCTTTATTATCATCATTATTATTTTTTTTTGTTAAATGTAAATTACTTTGACTTAATTTTGGTATTGTTAAAAAAATATCTTTTTCTCCTTTATTTCTACTATTTTGACGAGTAAAATTAATCATTTCATTAATTTTTTCATTATTTTCTTCACTTTTTAAAAAATTAAAATCATTCAATGGTTTTTTTATTTGAATAAATAAATGTCTATTATATCTTCTAATTTCTTTTTCTTTAAAAATAATTTTTTCAAAAATAGATTTTTTAAAAGTTTCAAGTCTATCAATTAAAAAAGGTATTTTTGTTTTTACAAAATCTTCTCCTTCATATCCTAAATACATTCTTTTATATAATCTTCTCTCAATTGAATAAACTCCACTATCATGTGTTAAACATTTAACAGAAAAATATGCAATTCTATTTTTTAAATTAACTAAATCATTTAATCCAATAACATCATTATTTTTAATTATACCTAATTTAATTTCTTTTTTTTTTTGAACTTCTTCTAAAAAAGAAGCAGTTTTAAATCTTTTATCTAATTCTAATTCTTCATTTTCTATTTCTTCACTAAATCTTTTTTTCTTTTTTTTCATTCCAGCTAAAGTTTTTAAAAAAATTAAAATATTATTAATATCAATAACATTTCCTTTAATTGATATTTCATATTCTCCAGAACTAACAACATAAATATAATTTGAAATTTTTTCTTCTTCTAATAAATAAACACCTTTTGCCATAACTTTATATTCAAAAAAATTATAATAATAATTTTCAAAAGTAATTCTTGCAATTCCTTGAAATAAAGGTAAAGAATATACAGTTTTATAAAATTTTTTTCTTATTGTTTCATGTACACTTTTTAATAATTTATTATAAACTTCTTTTGAAATAATACCAAAATCACAATTTTCTAAAGTAATTAAAGTTGCTTTTCTTTTCTGATCTGCATTTTCAAGTGCAAAATAACCAAAAGTTTGTCCTGTATAAAATTCATTAATAAATTCATAATATGGAATAATTACATTTTTTCTATTATTTTTACTAGATTCATATAAATCAGGTGGATTAATAAATCTTAAATATTTTTCATTATTTACTCCATCTTGAAAACAATCAATATTATATTCCATATATTGTAATGTTGTTTTCATTTGAGAAATTAATTCTTTTGAATAAGGAGAATGTTTTCTTGTTGATTGATTTTTAATCCAAGAATCAAAACTTTCATCTATATGAAAAACATTATGATTTAATGCAATTGTTATTTTTAATAATTCACTTTCTTTATTTTTTCTCAATTGAAGTAAATGATTTATATATTCTTCTTCAGTTAAATAACCATTTTTATTTTTTACTATAATAATAGAAACACCACCATTTAAAATTATATAAAAAACATTTCCTTTTTCTCCAAATTTAACTACAAATCTATCTTTTGGTATTGTACATAATGTCATATTTTGTAATATTTCTCTAAGTGTATCATTATAACTTTGTAAATTTGCTTGTCTTAAATTATTAATAAATGAAGTTAATGTGTTTATATAAGGAATCATTCTATCAATATCTTCTTCAGTTCTTTCTTGTGGTGGAATTTTTAAAGAATCAAGACAATTTTTATATATGTTATGAGTAAGTAACATTTTAAATTATTGATTTATATTATTTAATTAATTATAAGTTATAAAATTTATTTTTAATTTTACAATGTCAGAAATGGAAAATGAAGAAAATATAAAAAATACAATTCAAGATACTCAAATGTTAATAAGAAATCATATGCAACATCATAAAAAAATAAGTAAACAATTACATTCTCAAATAAAAAAGGAGAAAAAAACAATAGATTTACTTCAAGAAAAAATAGCAAAATTAATGGTAGAAAAGCAAAAATTAGAAGATAAACAACAAATAAGTTCACATATGAATCAATCAGATTCAAAAGTAGAAAAATTAAAAAAGAAAATATATGAAGAAATAGAAGAAAAAAAATCATATGATGATAAAATATCAGAAATTCATAATGATTTTTTAACAATAAAAAGTGAAATGGGTGGATTAAATGCAACACAAGCATTACAAGAAAGATATCAAAAACATATTAGAATATTAGAAAATAGATTAGATAAAGCTAATCAAAAATTTAATGATTCAATTGAATATGATAAAAAATTAAGAGCTGAAATTGATAAATTAAGAAAAGAGAGATATTTCTTTGAAAATATTTATAAAAAATTAGAAAAAGAATTAGAAAAAGTAAGAAAAGAAATATCAAAAAATTTAGAAGATGCATATGATAATTATGAACAAAGAGATTTAAATCAAGAAAATTTTGAAAATTTAAAAGCACAAATGATAAAAAAAGAAACAGAATATACAAATATTTTAAGTGGAATTGCAAATGATTTAAATATAAGAAATTCAAGAAAGAAAAATAAAGAAAAAAAAGATATTAAAGATTATGATGAAAGTAATATAATTACTAAAAATTTTCAAAAAAAAATTAAAAATGAACAATATGAATTACAACAAGAAAATTTAAATGATAGATATCAAAATTTAAAATATAAATTTGAAAAATTATCTGAATTTACTGAACAAGAAGATGTAGGTAAATTTTGTGAAGAATTTAAAAAAAATGTTCAAAAAAATTATGATTTATTTCAAACTATATCAAGAATAAGTTCAGAAGCAAAACAATTAGATTCTGAAATTAAAGAAATTGAAAAAGAAATTATTGATTATAAAAAAGATAAAAATAGTCAACAAGGTTTTGAAAAAATTAATTTAGTAAGTGAAATAAAAACTAAAACTGAGAAATTAAATAAACAAAAAAAACAATATGAAGATGAGTATAAAAAACAAAATGAAATTTTTAAAGTAATAAAAAATAGTATAAACAAACTTTTTAAAAGTTTAAATTGTGACAAAAATTTAACAGAAGAAGAAGAATTAGATTTTAAAAATGGAGTAGAAGAAAATAATATTTTAAGAATATTAGCATTAATTGAAAAGAAATTAAAATATAATCAAAAAGTTTTTGAATATGAGTATAATATACTTTCAGATGAACAAAATATAGATTTTAGTGAACCAAAACAAACTTTAAATCCTCAAATTGTAAATGAAAATATGAAAATTGCTTTTTCGAATATGGATATGGGAAAAATAAAATATATGGAAAAAATTAAAACTGAACATAAAGATGAATTTAAATTAGAAGATTTAATAAAATATTCTGAAAAAGTTGCAGAGGAATTATTAGAAAATATTAATAAAGCTACAGGAGATAAAAAACCCCAAAATAGAGTTTCAAAAAAATTAAAATTAGGTGAATAAAATTTTATTCAATTTTTTAATTTAATTTGTAATAATATATTAATATATATTTTTATTTGATAATAAAGTAAATTATTAGAAAATTAATTAAATTAGAATTTTATTTTTTTTTTAATATAAATATGAATATTTTTTAAAAACAAATAAATTAATTTGAAATTTTCAATCCAAATAAATTTTTTTAAATGAAACCAAACAATTATCAAAATCTTTTTTACAACAATTCTAATTTCCAATCAAATATTTTATTTACACCAGAAGTATTAAAAACATTATTATCAGAAGACAATTTAAAAAAATTTTTAACAAATGATAATATATTAAAACTTCAAAAATACATTCCAGATACAATGAAAAATATATTTTATTCCCCAAAAGCATTAAGTAACTTTTTACTAAACACAAAAACAAAATTTTTTACTCCATCAGAAACATTTTTAAAAATGTACAACCACAATTTTTTTACTCAATTTTATCAAGAAAACATAAAAACATTCAAACAAGAAAATTTAAAAGATTACATTGATAAATCAATACATACATTACAAAAATTAAAATCATTAACAACAAATACAAATCACACAACATTAAATTCAAATATTGATAATATAATAACATTTGATTTTCATTCAGATGATGCATCAAGTGGTTATGCATCAATAGATACAAATAAAGATAATGTTACAATATCAGATAATGGAATAATTGATGATAATGATGATTTTCCTTCTTTCATCTCAAATAAAAAAAAGAAAAATACAAAAATAACAGATTCAATAATAAATCAATCAGATGATAATAATGAAACAATGATAAACGATAACATATTATTAAGTGATAGATTTAAAAATATAAAAAAAAATAAAATCCAAATAACAATAAAACCAAGATCACAAGAAGAAATAATAAATTTTCGTAAACAAGAATTAGAAAGATATCAACATCCAAAATTACCATGGGAATACACATTATTAAATGGTACAAAAGCAATAGTAGCACCATTATTTAAAAAGAATAAAATAAGTACATCAAAGGCAAGAGATCATGCATTATTAAAACAAGATAGACCACCATATATAACAATATTATCATTAGTAAGAGATGCTGCTGCAAAATTAGAAGATGGTGTTGGAACAAGAGCTGATATATGTGAATTATTAAAAGATTCTCAATATATTACTGAAAATTTACCTGATTCACAAATTAATAATATTGTAAGTGGTGCTTTAGATAGATTACATTATGAAAAAGATCCTTGTGTTAAATATGATTTACATAGAAAATTATGGATTTATTTACATAAAAATAGAAGTTTAGATGATAAAAATTGGAAAGATTCTGATGATAAAAATGTAGGGGATGATAAAGGAGATGATAATAGTAATGTGGAAATTGTTGTTAATGAAAATGTTGATGTTAGTAATGATGGACAAAATATTATTATTAAAAAAGAAAAAATTGGACCTATTTTAGATAAGGTTTCTAAAGATGATGTTATTACTTTAAATGATGATAGTGATGGGAATATTAATTTTTTAGGAGTTAAAAAAAAAGGAAGTGATGAAAATAATTTGGAAGATAATTTTAAAAAAAGAAAAATAAATAAATGATTAAAATTAAAATATGAATATTAAAAATTATTAATTTTTTTATATAATTTTAAAATTCAAATTCAAAAATCAAAAAATATGTTATAAAAAATTTATAAATAAAGTAAAAAAAAGTGATATAATAGTGATATAGAATTAAAGAAATATTAAAAATATTGTATTTATTATTTAAATTAAAAATTTAGGTTATTTGAGCAAACAATATTAATATTCTAAACAAATAATATCATATATATGACAATATAATTTTTTTCATATAATTTATTTAAACTATATTTAATCATTTTATCTTTAGAATAATTTAAAAATATTTTTATTTATTATAATTGAAAATTAAAAATAGTTATATTAAAAATGTCCCAAGTAAAATATAAGTACAATGATGAAGAAGATTTTGTTACTGCAGAAAATTATAATTCATTTATTCAAAGAGTAAAAGATGATGTAGAAGAATTAGAAAATAGTAATATTATAATAAAATCAAAGGAAGGAAAGATAATAGATGAACATGAATTTAATGAAGAAATTAAAAAAGGAATTCTTGAAGTTGTTATAGAAAAAGATGAAAAAAAAAAAAAAAATGATATTAAACCAAAAAAAATAACAACAAATGAGATTCCAAAAAAAAAAATTCAAACTGTTAACCTTATATATGAGGGAAAACAATTGACTTTAAAATTAGAATCTTATCCTCAATTAATCAATGAAATTAAAAAAAATTTTTCAGAACTTAATGACAATAATTTTGAAATAAAGGAAGAGAATTCTAAAAAAGCTATAAAAAATAATGAAGAAATGCAACAAATTATTCAAAAAGAAAAAAAAAATAATTTAAATTTTATTATTGAAAAAGTAAATCCTAAAGAAGAAATTAAAATAATTATAAAATATAATAATGAAAAAAAAACTTATCCTTTATGTAATTTTGATAATTTAATTTCAAAAATACAAAATGATTTTCCAGATTTTGCAATTTCTGATTTTGATTTATATGATTCAAATAATAAAGTAATTTCTGAAGATAATTTTGAAGAACTTATCAAAGAACCAAACAAAAATAAAAAACTTACTATTAAAAGAAAAGAAGATAAAAAAATACTTTTAAAACTTATTAAAGTAATATATAATCGTAATAATAAAACTTATTCTGATTGTAAATGGTTAGACTTAACAAAAAAAATTGAATCAGATTTTAAAATCAAATTAGAAAATTGTTATATATTAAATGAATATAATGAGGAAGTTAAAAATGAAAGAGATTTTGAAGAATTAAAATCAAAAAAAAAAGATTCAAACATAACTTTAAATTTAATTTTAAAAAATGAAAAAATAAAACAAAAAGAAATAGATAATGAAGAAACACCAAAAGAAGAAATTGACCCAAATAAAATAAAGAAAAAAGTACCACAATTAAAAGGAGATCAAATAACAGAATTATTATTAAGCCTTAAAACTTATATAAATGATCTTTTTGAAACTAAATTTAATGAAGTAAATAATAAATTAAATAGTATGGAAGAAAGAATATCTTTAATTTATAATGAAGTTGTAGAATTGAAAAAAACATCAAATCAAATTGAAATGTCAAATATTAGTAATTTACAAATGCAAAATTTAGAAAAGAGTATTTTAAATATATCAAAATACATAAAAGGTGAAGATGAAAAAGAAATAATTAATAATATAATTGAATTAAATAAAAAAGGGGAAAATCCAATTAAAATAGAAACAATAAAAGATTTTAAATGTGATATTCAGCAAATTATGAATAATTCAGTAAATTATGAAATTAAAATTATTAATCAAGGAAATTTTGATTTACCAAAAAGATTAAAATTAAAATGTCATAAAAGTGAAGATTTAATTGTTTATTTTAATGATATAATTATTAATGATGGAGAGTCAATTAAATCAAATGACAATTGTACTGTTATTATACCATTTTTATATAATACTTCTGTTCAAGATTTTTATCCAAATACATTAATAAATTTTTATATAGAAAAGTTTAATGAAACTTTATTAGAAGGTATAATTGAAATTAATATAACAGGTTAAATTATTTATATTCTTTTAATTAAAAAAATTTAAAAAAATTTAGAAATTATAAAATTAATTATTTAAAAAATTCATCTGAATTATGATTATATATATCATTTTTAGGAATACAATTAACAGGATTATCTGCAGATTTAATAACATTTTTCATTATTGTATTTGGATTACATAAAAATTTTGATTGAACATAATAAATATATTCACAAAGTTTTTTTTGATCTTCTTTAACATCTTTTATAACAATTGAATTAATTCCAGTTGGATCACAACTATATATTAATTTAACTTTTCTATTTGATTTAATTGCTTCACAATAATCTCCTCCTTCAAAATAATCTATAAATGTTGCATTATCTGCTAAAGAATATTTTTTTTCATGTAAAAAAATATTTATTTTATGTTCATTTAATATTTTATCATTATAATATATGTTATGAAATTTTATATTTGAACTTTCTTTTTCATTTAATTTTATATAATTTATATTTGAATTACTTGAATTTAATTTATATTTTACTTTTATACTTGAAAGTTTTTCATATTCATTATCAAGTGTATTTACATATATTGTTGAATTTACTAAAATTATATCACATTCTAATTTTGTTGTAAATAAATTCATTCTTTCATTTGTATAAAAAGATATTAACTTATCATTTGAAATAGTTTTTATTAAAATTCCACTTTTTGAATTGAAAATTATTTCATAATCATTTTCATTAATTTCATCTTTTTTACTTGTTAAATAAATACTAATATAAGAAGATTTAATTTTATGAATTGAAGTTAATGTAAAATGAACATCAAATTGATTTGGTGAAGAAGTTTCATATGTATAAATAGTATCTCTTGTAAAAGGAATTGAAATTTTATTTAAATTATTTGCATTTAATTTACTAATTTTATGTAATGGATCAATGAAACCTGATATAGGTTTTAATTTAAATTCTAAATTCATTTTTGAAACAATAAAATAACCTTTAAGTAAATCAACATCATTTGAATTTTGAATACATGATGGATTAACAATAACAAAACTTATTTCAATTCTTACAATTTCACAAATTATATATTTAGTATTATTAAATATATTTTTAAAAGCTATTAATTTTGTTTCTTTCTTTTTTCTTTGTTTAGTTTCTTTCTTTAATAAAAGAATATAATCTCCAGGTTTAAATAATTTAGAATCAAATGCAAAACTACCATCAAATTTCCCACTTAAAATATTTGTAATTACACCTTTTCCAAAAGTAATTTTAATATCATTTCCATACCAAAGAGCAAATTTTGTATTATCAATAATATTATTATAATTATCATTTAATAAAACTAAATTTTGATCTAAGATTTGAATTACTTTTTTTATATCTGAAGTACTTGATGATATAAAACATTGATTATATTCACATTTTGGGAAATTACAAGTTTTACAAAATAATACATTTTTATATACAAATATATCTTCATTATATTTTTTATCTGATACTATGTTTTTATTTATTAGTTTCATTGTCATATATTTTACATCTTTTGGTAATGGTTCATCTAATAAAAAAGTATTTTTATTTAATTTTTTTAATATTTCTCTTTGTAAATCAACTGATTTAAATGAAGGATTTTTTTGTGAATATATATCAATATTTGAATATGCTTGATTTATTTTAATTTCATTTTTATTTTTTGATAATTTTAAATCTGAAATTTTATATGTAATTATTAAAATATTTTTTATATTTTTTGTATACATATTTAATAATTGTTTATCATATATTTTAATCACTTTATCATTAATTGCAATTACATTTTTTAATTCAATTTCTTTTTCTTTTTTAATATTAATTCCAGTTTCTTTTTTATATAAATCATATTCATTTGTTAAATTAGTATAATTCATACCAAAACCTAAATAATTAACTTCTAAAACTTCTTTTCCTGTTTTTTCATCAATTTTATTATAAGAAAGAGTTTGAATTGCAGTTTTTGAAGGACAAACTTTATAATACCATCTTTCAATTAAAGAATTAAAACAATAATTATTAACTTCTTTTAAGAAAATATATCCATAATCTAAAGAAATATTATAAATTAAAGACTTATTTTCTTTTTCATTTTGATTTTCTTTCTCTTCTAATGTTAATAAGTGTTTCTTATTTGGAATATAACAAGCCATTTTTGCACCATTTACTAAAGGAAGTTCTGTTTCATAATAAGTGAAAAAATATTTATCAAAAGTATTACTTTTTGATGTGAATGATTCTGAATTTTCTTTATAATTTTCATCAAAAATAAAATCTAATGTTATTTTTGGTTCATGATTTAATATTGATGAATAGTTATATTTTGGTTTTTCATTTTTAATTTTTTGAAATGATATGATTATTAATGTAAAAAAAAGGATATTTGAAAAGTTTTTTAAAAATGAAATATTCATTTTTTAAATATTAAAAAAATTAATTATTAAATGAGTACTGAAGAGAATAAAGAAAGTGAAAGTTCTTTAAATCAAGTAGAAGAAGAAAATAAAGAAAATGATAATAAAGATGAAAAAAAGGAAGATGAAAAAAAAGAAGATGATAATAAAACAGAAGAACAAATAGAAAATAAAGAAGAAGAAAAAAAAGATTTAGTAGAAAAGAAAGAAGATGATAATAAAACAGAAGAACAAATAGAAAATAAAGAAGAAGAAAAAAAAGAAGAAGAAGAAAAAAAAGAAGAAGATAAAAAAATTGAAGAAGAAAAAAAAGAAGAAGAAAAAAAAGATGATTTAAAAATAGAAAATAAAGAAGAAAAAAAAGAAGAAGATAAAAATGATAAAATTGAAAATAAAGTTGAAGATAAAATAGATAAAAATCTTATAAATACAGAATCACAAAAAAATGAAAAAAAAGAAAAAGAAAATAATACAAATGAAAATCCATCATTGAAATTTCAATCAGATTTAAAAAATATTTTAAAAATTCAAGAAGAAATTTTAAATAAAACATCAATGGCAAAAGAAAAATTCCATTATACAAATCAAATAACAAAAGATCAAATAAAACAATATAGAACAAACTTTGTAAAATATGGTCAATATTTAGTATTAATAAAAAATGAATTAGGATTAATAAGTGAAACAATGAAAAAAATTAAAAAATTAAAAAAAGAAAAATAAAACATAAATACTTTAAAATAAGAAAAATAAATAATTATAATTTAAGAATAATAAACTCAAATAAATTTATTTTTATATAAATGTTTTTTCTTTATCATTTAAAATGAACGACAAATTAAATAATATCTTAAAAGATATTTCATCACAAAAAACATTTTCTATTCAAAATAAAGTTCCTTTATATGAGATTAAAAAAGAGTCTTCAAATGCATTATTATCAACTTTAAATTCTATTCAAAATCAAAATAATAATAATATTCAAATAGAAAAATGCAAAATCTGTAATCAAATTAATGATTTAATTAAATGTCAAAAATGTAAAAATAATTATCATTTAAAGTGTCTTCATATTAATATAAATGGTGCAAATTTTTTGTGTAATAATTGTAATCAAAAACTTTTTAAAGTCTCTGAAAATGTGAAAACTAATCACCAAAATATCCAAAATCCAAAAATTGAAATAAATGGCAAAAAGGAAATTTTCAAATCAACAAATAATAAAATAGGAAATAAAAGAAAAAGAGAAAAGAAAAAAGAAAAAGACAAAGACAAAGAAAAAGAAAAAATGAAAGACAAAGAAAAAGAAAAAATGAAAGATAAAGAAAAAGAAAAAATGAAAGAAAAAGAAAAAGGAAAAATGAAAGAAAAAGATAAAGAAAAAGAAAAAGAAAAAATGAAAGATAAAGAAAAAGAACAATCAAAAGGAAAAAATAAAAAAAATTTAGACCAAAAAATTACAAATAAAATTAATCCAAATAATATAAATAATATCCAAATAAATAATATAAATATAAAAGAACATAAAAAAAGAAAAGGAAATAAAAATCCAATAGATTTATTAAAAAAACAAAGAGAATCATATTTAATATTAAATTATGATCATTCAAATCCTCAATATAAAAGAAGAAAAATAAAAATAGGAATAAATCATCAATGTGATATATATGAATTTAAAAATAAATATGAAACTCAAATTAATTTTGATGAAGAAGAATATGAAAGAAATCAATTAAAACAAGTTTGGTCAGTTTCAAAAAATCCATTTTCAAAAGAAGAAATTAATAAATATTTAAATACTGCAAGATTATTTTGGAATTATAGAAATTTTAATTTAGAAAATGAATTATGTTGTGATTATTTTGATGAATGTGAAAAAATTATGAAAAAAAAAGAAATATCTGAAAAATTAAAAAGAAAAATTATGAAATTAATGAAAGAATTAAGAGAATTAATTAGAAGAGGAATTGATTTAAATTGTCATTATGATGAAATGAGTTTAAAAATGCTTCATTTATGTAATTATAAAATGAAAGTTGCTTTATTTTTTTTATATAA
>JAEEGL015540936.1_pt1 | contig 13493 bp, 8 predicted proteins | sample 9134231 | NCBI WGS metagenome assembly JAEEGL01 (sample SAMN16246548, study PRJNA631951) | gut metagenome | biome: gut microbiome; feature: rumen; material: fiber-attached | host: Bos | place: Iran: Karaj | collected 2018-10
TAATCATTACAACCATAACAATTCTAATTCTAAATAATATAAACAACATCATAAAGATAACCACTAAAATAGTCCCCCTAATGTGTTTACTATATATTCTAATATGTATTCCCATATTACTAAAACTAAACATAATAAAAATACTAAAACTAATAATAACCGATGCCTTCAACAAAAATAAAATATTAAAAATAATGACTGTAGGATTACAAAGAGGAATTTTTGCTACAGAATCAGGAATAGGCACATCTAGTTTAGTAACATCAATAAGTAAAAGTAATCCCCAAAAACAAGGACTATTTCAAGTTCTAGGAATATATTTTATTACTATGATAATAACATTAACAGGAATAATTATAATAGATAACAATTACTACGGAATAATAAATGGTATTGAAATAACAATTAATGTTTTTAATAATACTTATGGATTAATAGGTAGATACTTAATATCTATAATAATAATCTTATTTGCCATATCAACAATTCTAAGTTCTTATTTCTATATAATAAAAGCTACTAATTATCTCTATCAAGACAATAAAGAAGACTATTTTACTATAAAAATAATTATAATTATATTCTCTATATTAGGAATAATAATAAAATCATCAATTATCTGGTCAACAATTGATAATCTAATTATTATCCTATTACTTATAAATATCTATAGTATCATAAAGTTAAGAAAAGAAATTAAGTAAAAACACTTTACAAAAATAGAAATATATATTATTATTAAATTGTTCCTTTTACTTGGTATTTTGTACCTCTTACATTACACTAGGTAAATGGTGAAATCATATATAAAGGAGGAAATAATATGGCTTTAAAGAAAGACGCAAAAGCAAAGATTATTAAAAAGTACGCAAGAGACGAAAAAGATACCGGGTCACCTGAAGTACAAATTGCAATTTTAACAGAAGAAATAAATGCCCTAACAGAGCATTTACAAAAAAATGCCCAAGACAAACACTCTAAACGTGGACTTTTAATAAAAGTTGGAAAAAGAAGAAGTTTATTAAATTATTTAATTAAAACAGACGTAAAGAAATACAGAGAAATAGTTAGTAAACTTGGATTAAGAAAATAAATATAATAAATTGAGCACTCCATTTTTTTGGGTGCTCTTATTTTGGAAAGAAGGACTTATGGAAGAGAAAAAATTTGAATTTGAATTCAGGGGAAGAAAAATAATAGTTGAAGTTGGAGAACTAGCTAAACAAGCCAATGCTGCCTGTTTAGTAAGATATGAGGAAACAGCAATCTTATCAGCATGTGTAATGAGCAACACAGCATCATCTGCAGATTTCTTTCCTCTAACAATTAATTACCAAGAAAAATTATATTCTGTTGGTAAAATACCAGGAGGATTTATTAAAAGAGAAGGAAGACCTACTGATCAAGCTATCCTTGCTGCAAGACTAATTGATAGACCAATTAGACCACTTTTTGCAGAAGGATTTAGAAATGAAGTACAAGTTATTAATACTGTATTATCAGTAGACCAAGACTGTACTCCAGAAATGACAGCCTTATTTGGATCATCACTTGCACTAATGATTAGTGATATTCCATTTGATGGACCAGTAGCAGGTGTAGTAGTAGGAAGAGTTAATAACGAATTCGTAATTAACCCAACTGCTGAACAACTAGAACAATGTGATATAACTCTATCAGTAGCAGGAACTAAAGATGCTATTAACATGGTTGAAGCAGGATCACACGAAGTATCAGAAAGCGATATGGTTGATGCCTTAATGTTTGGTCATGAAGCAATTAAAGAATTAGTAGCATTCCAAGAAAAGATTACCAAAGAAATTGGTAAAGAAAAAATAGAAGTAGAATTAAAAGTAATTGATGAAGACTTAATAAAAGAAGTAAAAGAACATGCTGAAAAGAATATGTTAGAAGCAATTCAAATAAAAGACAAATTAGAAAAATATGCCGCTATAGATAAAGTAAAAGAAGAAACAATCGAATTCTTTACTGAAAAATATCAAGAAGACGAAGAAGTAGAAACAATCATAAACGATGTTAAGAAAATAGTAGACAATATTGAAGGAGAACAAGTAAGAGGATTAATCATCGATAAACATATAAGACCTGATGGAAGAAAAATGGATGAAATAAGACCTCTAGATGCTAAAGTAGACCTATTAGCAAGAACTCATGGTTCTGCACTATTTACGAGAGGACAAACCCAAGTATTATCTACTACAACTCTAGGAGCACTAGGAGAACACCAAATACTAGATGGTTTAGGAATAGAAGATGTAAAAAGATTTATGCATCACTATAACTTCCCAGCTTTCTGTGTTGGTGAAACTGGAAGATATGGTGCACCTGGAAGAAGAGAAATTGGTCATGGTGCTTTAGGAGAAAGAGCATTATCTCAAGTAATTCCAAGTGAAGAAGAATTCCCATACACAATAAGAGTAGTAAGTGAAGTTTTAGAAAGTAATGGTTCAAGTAGCCAAGCTTCTATTTGTGCTGGATGTCTATCTCTAATGGCAGCAGGTGTTCCAATTAAAGCACCAGTAGCAGGTATTGCTATGGGATTAATAACTAAAGATGACAAATATAAAATCTTAACTGATATTCAAGGATTAGAAGATCACATGGGAGATATGGACTTCAAAGTAGCAGGAACAAGAAAAGGTATCTGTGCTCTTCAAATGGATATCAAAATAAAAGGAGTAAGTAGAGAAATACTATCAGAAGCTCTAGAACAAGCAAAGAAAGCTAGAATGGAAATACTAGACGTAATGGAAAAATGTATTAAAGAGCCAAGAAAAGAATTATCTAAATATGCTCCTAAGATTGAAACATTTACTATCGCTCCAGAAAAGATTAAAGATGTTATCGGTAGAGGTGGAGAAACAATAACAAAAATTATTCTTGAAGCTTCAAACGTAAAAACAGTTCAAGACAAAGATGCAGTAAAAGTAGATCTAGAAGATGATGGAAGAGTAATTATCTACCATACAGATAAAGAAATAATTAAGAAAACTGCAGATATGATTAAAGATATCATAAGAGAACCAGAAATAGGTAAAGTATATAATGTTAAAGTAACTTCCGTTCAAGACTTCGGAGCATTCGTAGAATTATGGCCAGGTTGTGAAGGATTAATTCATATTTCTCAACTAGATAATAAGAGAGTAAACAAAACAAGTGATGTTGTAGCCGTAGGAGATGAGTTAATTGCTAAAGCAACTGGATATGATAAAAAGGGGAAATTAAACCTATCAAGAAAAGAAGTTTTACCTAAAAAAGAAGAAAAAGAAGTTAAAGAAGAAATAAAAGAAGAAAATGAAAAAATAGAAGAAGAAAAAGATGCTTAAAAAAAGGCATCTTTTTGTTAATTTTTACTTGATTTTTTAATCTTTATATGCTAGAATATTCACTCACAGGGGGGATAATGATGAAAAATCGTATCAAAGACATACTATATATACTTATAGCTATAGTTATTTCCGTTGTTGGAATAGCAACAGTTTCTGCTAAAACTGGAGAAAAATTTACCCTAGACAAAAAGACATACATCAATCTAGTTGGATCAAGAAAAGAAGCTAAATTTCACACAACAATGGGATATGCATGGTGTATTACACCTCACCTAAAAGGAGCAGACGAAGGAACAACATTTACATACTCAAAAGAAGAAACTGATGGAGGATTCGGATACATAATGGAAAAACTAGATAATTCAGACAGAAACTATCTAGTAAAAACATTAGCAATATGGTTATACCTAGAAAACTTTATGCCAGATACATATTGGGATCATACAGGTAACCAAATTGTAAAAGATGCTAGAGCTTTAGCAAATGAAGCAAAAAATCATAAAGATTGGAACGCTTCACCAACAATTTCTCTTTCAAATCCAAGCAAAGCAATGAGCTTGGTAAAAGAAGGAAATACATATTACTATGTATCAGGAAATTTAAGTGCTAAAACTACAAAAGCAACTACATATACTGTATCTCTATCAAATGCACCATCAGGAACAAAAATTGTAAATGCAAACAATGAAGAAGCAAAAACATTTAAAAGTGGTGAAACTTTCAAAATAAAAGTACCAGAAGCAAATGCAAAATCAGTAGCAAATATGAAAGTTACAGTATCTGCAACAGGTACAAGAAAATTCATTGAAAGATATAAACCATCAAATTCTTCTAAACAAGATTTAATCGTTGTTAGAAGTGAAAACAAAACTGTTACAGCAGCTTCAGAATTAACTATCACTCCAGAAAAAAGAGTTTGTGAAATATTCAATGGAACTTATTATGGAGAAGATGGATCAATAGTTGATAAAGAAACATACAACAAACAATGTAACCATGTCTGCGAAGTATACAAAGGAAAATACTATGGTGAAGATGGAAAAGAAACAACAGAAGAAAAATATAAAGAACAATGTGAACACGTTTGTGAAGTATACAAAGGAAAATACTATGGTGAAGATGGAAAAGAAACAACCAAAGAAAAATACAAACAACAATGTGAACACGTCTGCGAAGTATACAAAGGAAAATACTATGGTGAAGATGGAAAAGAAACAACCAAAGAAAAATACAAACAACAATGTGAACACGTTTGTGAAGTATACAAAGGAAAATACTATGGTGAAGATGGAAAAGAAACAACAGAAGAAAAATACAAACAACAATGTGAACACGTCTGCGAAGTATACAAAGGAAAATACTATGGCGAAGATGGAAAAGAAACAACTAAGGAAGAATATACAAAACAATGTAGTCACGTTTGTGAAGTATATAAAGGAAAATACTACGGCGAAGATGGAAAAGAAACAACAGAAGAAAAATATAAAGAACAATGTGAACACGTTTGTGAAGTATACAAAGGAAAATACTTTGATAGTTTAGGAAAAGAAACAACATTAGAAGAATACAGAAGACAATGTATGCACTTCTGTGAAATCTACGATGGAAAATACTATGGAAAAGATGGAAACGAAGTAGATTCAACAACATACGATAATGAATGTAATCCATCTACAGTAATTGTTCCACCAACAGGATCAAATAAGATGCCAATAGGTATGTACCTATTAATGGGAATCTTACCAATAGTAGGCGGAACAAAACTAATCCTAAAAACTAAAAAAGAAAATTAATAATTAAATAGTACTGATTATTCAGTACTATTTTAATTTATATATTTTATTTTAGGAAAAAATATGATAAAATAAAATTAAGTAAAGAAAGGTGATAAATATGGACTATGAAGAAATCTTATTAGAATGTGAAAGTAGAATGGATGATACAATAAATTCTGTTGAAAAAAGATTTACTAACGTAAGAGCAGGAAGAGCTAATCCAAGCATGTTGGATGGAATTAATGTTGAATACTATGGCGTAGAAACACCACTAAAACAACTAGCAAATATTTCTGTACCAGAAGCAAGACAATTATCAATTAAACCATTTGATAAAAGTATTCTATCAGATATAGAAAAAGCAATCTTTGAAGCAAATATCGGTCTAACACCAAACAATAATGGAGAAGTAATATTCTTAGTAATTCCAGCCTTAACAGAAGATAGAAGAAAAGAATTTGTAAAACAAGTAAAACAAATCGCTGAAGAAGGAAAAATAGCCCTAAGAAATATTAGACAAGATGCTAATAACGATATAAAGAAACTAAAATTAGCTGAAGACGAAGAAAAATTATCAATCGAAGAAATTCAAAAATTAATAAATAAATATAACAAAAAAATAGAAGATCTACTTAAAACAAAAGAAGAAGAACTAATGACCATATAAAAGGAGGAATAATAATAGAAATGGAATATGGATCTATTCTAACTGGTTCTAGTATGGGAAAAGAACCAGACCCCAAAAAAGAAACAGGTTACAAAACGATGCAAGTAGCATTGGCTAGAAGATTATACTTTTTTGTGGATAAGAAAAGCCCAGGAATAATGGTATATGATTATACTGGAGATAAAATTGAAGGAGAAAAAAAAGTATCTACAACTTATGAAACAGCAACATTTGATGAAAGAAGAAACGATCCAGACAAAATAAAAGAAGAGTTATATCCTGATGCAGTAGTACAAAATGAAACAATTTTTGTAACTGCAGAACAATTAGAGTTAATAAAATCTTTCTTAACATCAGAAAGAGAAAAAGGAAAATATGAAACAATAATAAATATAAGTAAACTATTAAGAGGAAAAACATATGAGAATGTTTATGAAAAATATGACCTTGATAATATGGTAAACGATATGTCTGATTTTGATATGAAATATGATGAAGAAACAAATTATAATAGGCATACTAAATAATTGATAGAATTTTTTAAAAATACTATCAATTTTTTTTTAAATATGATATAATACAAACGAATTGCTCGTATGGCGGAATTGGTAGACGCGGTAGACTCAAAATCTACTTCTAGTGATAGAGTTTCGGTTCAAGTCCGAATACGAGCACCAAAAAAAAACAAACCCGATTATTTCGGGTTTTTTTATGATATCATTATCCATCCAGAAGTATTATTATACAAAACATGATAATAATCAACACCTGGTTCGCCAATACTATAATCGTAGCTTACAATAGTACCACTAGGTATTATAATCAATTCTTCACTACTATCAGTATACTTATATAAAGAAGTTTCACTATCTAATTCCTTAGTACCACCATCTGTATTAAGTAATGTTGCATATCCATATTTTAAATTATTATATGGATAATTAACACTATTATAATAATCCTTTAAAATCCATCCCTGATAATTATCCTTATCAACATATAACCAAATAGCATTTCCAATCCTATTATATATATTAACATCAACTAATGTTCCTTTAGATATCTTTCCCTTAATATCAAAAGATAGACCAGGACCACTATAAATATCTTCATCTTCTCTAATATAAACCTTATTAATCTTATCATATTTATTACTCATAACAACAGAAGAGGAATCAATAGAAACATCAGAATACTTAACATATCTTGGATCTCCACAAACAAGAATAGCTATATAATAATAATCTTTTATTTCGGAAATATTACTATAACTTTCTTTTCCATAACCAAAATAATCAATAATATCTCCCACAACTCCAATTACTTTACCTGATTCTAATTTATCGACAACCTTTTGATTGGATATTGTATAAGTATCATATACTGAAGCTCCATCCTTATTAGTAACAGTAGCTTTATAAATATAATTATCATTTAACATTGCTGAATAATTCTTCTCACAATCAAGATTATCTATATCTGAACTATTATCACTTACATTATTATTATCACTATTATCTTGAATAATACTATTTGAAGTAGAATTATTATCAGTACTCAAAGGTTTTTTATTAAATAAACCAGTTTTATTAAAGGATAATATACTTAAAACCATAAGAATTAAACTAATAACCAAAACTAAAATAATCCCGTTATTGTTTTTCTTCACTATTATCACACTCCTAGAATAATTCTAACATAATAATAATTATTTGACAATAAACAACAAATATGATAGCATAATTACCCCGTAGAGAAAAAGAATAAATATTTACATAGAATAACAAATAATATATAATTAAACTAAGTGGAAGTGATATTATGAAGAAAAAAGTAGTATTAGGCATGTCCGGAGGAGTAGATTCCTCTGTCGCAGCTATTATATTAAAAGAACAAGGCTATGACGTAATAGGACTATTTATGCGTAATTGGGATTCTCTATTAGATGGTGAAGAAGAAGCCCCAACAACAGAAGAAGGAATATGTCCTCAAGAAGAAGACTATAACGATGCCGTTAAAGTATGTGAAAAATTAAATATTCCACTTCATCGAAAAGACTTCGTAAAAGAATATTGGGACTATGTATTTACTTATTTCCTAGATGAATTAAAAAAAGGAAGAACACCTAATCCCGATATAATGTGTAATAAATATATAAAATTTGATATGTTTATTGAAGAAGCAAAAAAACTAGGAGGAGACTACATTGCTACAGGACACTATGCTAAACTAGAAGATGGAGTTTTAAAGAAAGCTAAAGATATAAATAAAGATCAAACATACTTCTTATCACAAGTATCTAAAGATCAATTCAAAAACGTCTTATTTCCTCTAGGAGATATCGATAAAAAAGAAGTAAGAAAAATAGCCGAAGAATATAATCTCGTAACAGCATCCAAAAAAGATTCAACAGGAATATGTTTTATTGGTGAAAGAAACTTTAGTAATTTCCTAAGAAACTATCTCCCAAACAAAGAAGGAGACGTTGTCGATATTGATACCAATAAAGTAATTGGAAAACACATAGGACTAATGTATTATACTATTGGCCAAAGAAGAGGGCTAAATATAGGAGGTACAAAAGAAAGAATGTTTGTAGTAGGAAAAGACCTAAAGAAAAATATTCTATATATTTGTATTGGTGATGATAACGACTATCTAATATCCGATTCTTGTATAGTGGATACTATTAATTGGCTATATGAAGAAAAAGTAACAAGTTGTAACGCTAAATTCCGATATCGTCAGCCCGATAATAAAGTAGAATTAGAATGGTTAGATAATAACAAAGTATCAGTTAAATATAAAGAAGGGGTAAAAGCCGTAACACCAGGCCAAGCATGCGTCTTTTATAAGGACGATATCTGCTTAGGTGGTGGTATTATCAAAGAAGTAAGAAAAAACGGCAAAAAACTATGGTATTTGTAAAAAACAGTGTAAAATAAGGGCTTTACACTGTTTTACATTTGTAAATCAAATACAGTAAAATGTAAACCAAAAATAGTGTAAAGCCTTATGTATAAAGGGATTATCAAAAAATCTCTTTTTATTTTGTCGAAATTTATCATACGAAAAAAAATAAATAATGAATAAAAAAAAATCAAAAATATAAAATAGTTAATAATTGTTGACAAAAACCATTTTTTATACTATCATATACAGCCGACTAGGGATATTTTGTGCAATGAAGGGGGTAATTTTATTGGGGGTTAATCAAAAAATAAAAAGAATAATCGTTACAACAATTACATTTATATTACTAGTAGCATTTGCTCATATCTTATATTTCAAACCAGCATCAATTATTACTAATATCGAAGTAAAAGCTCAAACCACTGAAAGCATAAACATAATTGAAAAGCTAAAGAAAGATTATAAGAATAAAGATGTTGTAGCACTATTAAATGTAAGTAACGAAATAACAGAACCAGTAGTACAATCTACTGATAACAAATACTATCTCAATCACAATATTAATAAAGAAGAAGATAAGTATGGCGCTACCTATATGGATTATCGAATTGATCTAGACAGTAGCAAAAAGATACTAATCTTTGGTCATAGTTCTACTAAGATAAATACATCTTTCAATAACTTAGAAAAATACTATGACAAAAAATATTATGATGAGAATCAGTACATAACATTAACGACAGAAAAAGAAGAAATCAAATACAGAATATTCTCAGTATATGTAGAAACTAGTGATTGGACTTATATGAATCTCAAATTCAAAACAGAAGAAGATTGGTATAACCATTTACTAAAGTTAAAAAACAAATCATCATACAATACAGGTATAGATATAACTAAAAATGATGAAATATTAATCTTACAAACTTGTAGCAATAAAGAAGATTATAAAAAATACAAAAAGAAATATCTGCTTATAATTGCCAAGAAAGAAAAAATATAGGAGGGTTTTAAATGAAAAAAGGAAAGGAAATAAGATTATATTTAATTACACTACTAGTTATAGTAGCAAGTATCTTCGGAATTAGTAAACTTGCTGCTGTTGATGCCGAAGGTGTACCAAAACACACTAAGGTTTTAACAGATAACGGTGATGGAACATACAAACTATCACTAGACGTAACAGGAGATGCAGACAAAATAGCTCAAAAAGCTAATGTAATTGTTGTTTTTGATACATCTAGCAGTATGAACACAAATACAGGAAACACAGAAACAACATATACAGCAACAGATAGTAATGGAGGCTGGAATTACCAAAACAATTTATATGGATTAGTTAATGGTAGTTACGTACAACTATCAAGAACTACAACTGGTAACTGGCCAAATATTACTTATCATTTTTGGTATAATGGAACAGAATATACTGGACAACGTTATACAAGACAAAATGCAAATCAAACAAGATTACAAGCTGCAAAAGAAGCAACAAATAGTCTAGCTAGTGCATTACTTGCACATAATGGAGGAGATAATCCTAGCGATACTATTCAAATAGCATTAGTAGATTTTGCAAATACAGCCGAAATAGCTCAAGCCCCAACAACAAGTTTGAGTGATTTTCAAGCTGCTGTAAACGCACGTAATGCTGGAAATAATAATAGAGGTACAAACTGGGAAGCTGGATTCCAGACAGCAGCAACAGTTAACTTTAATGACAGTGATCCAACCTATGTAATCTTTGTATCAGATGGTAACCCAACATTCCGTCTTAGTGCAAACGGATATACAAATGATTACAATAGCACTTATGGTGTTTATGGAAGTGGTCAAGAAGAAACAAACAATATTAATAGAGCATATAATGCAGCTGTAGACGATGCACAAGCAATAGTTAATGCTGGTAAAAAATTATATACAATTGGAATATATGGTAATGTTGATAGAATGGAAAACATTACTACTGCAGCAGGAGCAGATGCTGGTAATTACTATTCAGCAGCTGATACAGCAGCTCTACAACAAGCATTTGCAGACATATTAGATAAAATCGAAATGTCAGGAATTGGAAGCGTTTCAATCGAAGATGGAACAACAGAAGCAGTAAAAATAGAAACTACAGATGAAAATGGAATGTTAAAAGTAGATTCAAATTCTTTTAAATACTTTATTTCATTCCCAATTGAAAATGGAAAAGTAAAAATAAATACTCAAGAAGCAACATTAGAAGGAAATACAATAACTTGGGGAAATGGAAAAACACTTACTGGTACAGTTGAAGGCGAGAATTTTGTATATCAATGGACAGAATCAAACGATTTATATCCATATGCACCACCAACAGCGAAAGATAATGCTGGTAAAGTAGAATGGGATTTAGAGAAATTAGGAGTATTAATTAACAATGCAACATATAGAGTTACTTTTGATGTATTCCCATCACAAGAAACATATGATTTAATCGCTGATTTAAAAAATGCTAAAGATGCAGATGGAAATAGTACAGTAGAAGCAAGAAAAGCTGCATATGATGCATTAAATAAAGATGTAAAAAAATATCTAATTAATAACGAAGATTATACAGAGTTTTCATTAAAAACAAATACAACTGCAACATTACATTACGATGATACAAGAGACGAAGCAGGAAAGCAAAATGTGGGTTATACTAATCCACCAGAAGTAGAAACAGAATCAAGTACAATTGCCATTGAAAAAGAATGGGATAATACAATAGATCCAAATTATCATGGCGCTACAGCAGTAGATGTTGCTTTAATAAGAGATGATGAAGAATTCTATACAAATGAATTAAATGATGATAACGAATATAAAGATAATCTATTTATTGCTGTTGGTTTAGCAAGAATAGTAGATGGTGAACTAGTTGTTTTAGATGTTGGACACGATTATAAATTTACTGAATTAGGTTCAGAAGCATTTAACTGGGAACTAGAAACTGAAACAGTACACCCAATGTTAATAAACGGAACACCAACAAAACTAATATTAGTAGACGAAGCTCCATCAGAAATGGGAAGCAAAACATACTATGTTGACGAAGAAACTGGCGACACATACTATAAACTAGCAAACGGTAATACATATATTCAATCAGAAGACGATCCAAAAATTACCGCTGTTAACCACCGTAGAAGTAACTTAAATATTAAGAAAGTTGTTGACGGTGCTAGTGCAGATAAAGATGATGAATTTGTATTTAATATAACTGTAACTCAAAAAGATGAGAAAAATAAAAAAATAGAAGACGATCCAGACACTATTGATGATGATTTATGGTTTAATATTCGTGATAAAGAAAACAAGAATGTTACATTAGATGAAGTACCAGAAGGATGGACACCAGATAGTTCTTCTTCATACTACTATGCACCTAATGGAACATCACTATCTGTAAAATTAAAAGATGGATATAATTTACGTTTCACTAACTTAGTATCAAATACTGACTTTACAGTAGAAGAAGGAACTGTATACGACAAAGAAGGAAATACAGTAACTGGATATAAGTTAGCTGACGAAAACGGTATTACTACTAATGATGATAACGAAGATGAAAACAAAATAAATTTAGCAAGCAAAAAATTAACTGGACAAATAAGAAACGATAATACAACTTATCAAGTAACATATAATAACGTATACGAAAAAGTTAATCTATCAGTAGAAAAGAAATGGGAAGGTGAAGATGGTATTAACGATGGTGTAAGACCAGATTCAATCTCTGTTGATTTATATGCTGATGGAGAAGTAGTAGAAGGAAAAACTGTTACCCTAAGTGAAGATAACAGTTGGATAGATACTACAACATGGAAAGATTTAGATAGATTTAATGACGGTAAAGAAATTGATTACACTATTGTCGAAATAAATGAAGACATAAGTGATCACTATAAAACAACTTACGCTGAAAAAGATCCTGTACCTGAAGGATTTACTAAAGCATTTTTAATAACAAACGAAAGAGATCAAGATGATATTTATACTGAAGCAACAGTAAAAAAAGTATGGGATGATGCTGACGATCAAGATGGAATTAGACCAGATAGTCTAGATGTGTTGTTATCAAACGGAGATTCTGTAACTCTAGATGAGGACAATGATTGGGAAGATACTATAACAAACTTACCAAAATATGCAAATGGTATTGAAATAGAATACACATGGACTGAAACAGGATTACCAGAAGGATATACATTAACTAAGACAGAAAAAGATGGAACAGTTACAACTTTAACAAACTCTCATACACCAGAAGAAACAGAAGCAACAGTTAAGAAAGTATGGGACGATGCTGATGACCAAGATGGCGTAAGACCAGATAGTCTAACAGTAAAATTATCTAATGGAACAGAAGTAACATTAGATGAAGATAACGAATGGACTGCAACAGTAGATAAATTACCAAAATATGCAAATGGTTCTGAAATATCTTACACTTGGACTGAAGTAGATTTACCAGAAGGATATACATTAACTAAGACAGAAAAAGAAGGAACAGTTACAACTTTAACTAACTCACATACTACTGAAGAAACAGAAGCAACTGTTAAGAAAGTATGGGATGATACTGACGATCAAGATGGAATTAGACCAGATAGCCTAACAGTAAGATTATCTAATGGAACAGAAGTAACATTAGATGAAGATAACGAATGGACTGCAACAGTAGATAAATTAACAAAGAATGCGAATGGTGAAGAGAAAGAATGTACTTGGACAGAAGTAGACTTACCAGAAGGATATTCACTAAGTAAAACCGAA
>JAEEGL016513185.1_pt1 | contig 13493 bp, 11 predicted proteins | sample 9134231 | NCBI WGS metagenome assembly JAEEGL01 (sample SAMN16246548, study PRJNA631951) | gut metagenome | biome: gut microbiome; feature: rumen; material: fiber-attached | host: Bos | place: Iran: Karaj | collected 2018-10
GAGGTCTCCTCCGACTCGGTCGACGTGACCCTGGTCGCCTACAACGACCTGGAATGCTCCGACACCCTCGAGTTCAGGCTCCCCGTCACCCAGTTCACCTTCTTCGCGCCCAACGTGTTCACCCCGGAACGTCCCGACAACCGCACCTTCCAGATCTACACCGCTAACGAGCAGGAGAACTTCTCCGTCTACATCTACGACCGCATGGGCAGGCAGGTATACACCTCCAACGACCTGCACTTCAAGTGGGACGGCAACACCACAGAAGGCCTCAAGTGTCCGCAGGGCACCTACGTGTACGTCATCACGTACCGCCGTCCCGGCACCGAGGACATCGTTACTCAGAAAGGTGCTGTGACGCTGCTACGGTAATACCATGAAGCCTGGTACCGACAAACAAGAAATACTGAAAAAATATTGGGGTTACAACTCCTTCCGCCCCCTGCAGGCTGAGATTATCGACTCTCTCCTGCAGGGGTGCGATACTTTAGCCCTCCTGCCTACTGGTGGTGGCAAATCCGTTTGCTACCAGTTGCCCGCCCTTATGCTTGATGGAATTTGCCTTGTGGTGTCACCTCTCATTGCACTGATGAAAGATCAGGTGCAACAACTACAGAGTCGGGGCATCAAGGCCGCGTGCCTAATATCGGGAACCACCGGCATTGAGCAGGAAATCGTCTACAACAGATGCATACATGGCAACATAAAGCTACTCTATGTCTCCCCTGAGCGACTTAGGCAGCAGGTCTTTATCGAACATTTTCGCCAGATGCGTGTCTCCTTTATTGCAGTTGATGAGGCACACTGCATTTCGCAATGGGGTTACGACTTCCGCCCTTCCTATCTTGAGATTGCCAAGATAAGGACCTACCATCCCCATATCCCCATGCTGGCACTCACCGCCACCGCCACGCCCCAAGTGGCAGACGACATAAGGCGGCAACTCATGTTCTCGGCAACGAGTAGTTTTTTTCAGTCCAGTTTCCAACGCCATAATTTGGCATATATGGTATTTAGGGAAGAGGATAAGACGGGACGTCTGCTACGCATAGCCCACAATGTGGGTGGCAGCGGCATCATATATGTGCGCAATCGTCGCCGCACACATGAGATAGCTGATCGCTTGGTGGCAAACGGCATCAGTGCCACCTACTATCATGCCGGATTGGAATCCAAGGAACGTGACATCGCCCAACGGCGGTGGATGCAGGGAGAGGTGCGAGTCATTGTGGCAACCAACGCCTTCGGCATGGGTATTGACAAACCTGACGTGCGCTATGTGGTACACATGGACATACCCACCTCTATCGAAGCCTACTTTCAAGAAGCGGGACGTGCCGGACGCGACGGCAACAAAGCGTATGCCGTATTGCTTTACAATGACGACGACCTTGACACACTGCAGCACAACTTCGAGAGCAGCTACCCCACACGCAAACACATTGCTAATATTTATCGGGCTATTTGCAACTATTATCAGCTACCTGTAGGCTCAGGCACCGACTGCCAGTTCGATTTCGATTGTGAGGCCTTATGCAGCACCTACCGCTTTAACGTAATGGAGTTCTTCAGTGCCACACGATTTCTTGAAAAGGAAGGTTTATTGTCGCTGCCCGAACCCGACGAATCACAGTCAAGGCTATACATCCCCCTCAGCCGTGAGGATGTCTATCGGTTCCAGGTCGAACAGCCCCGATACAGCGATTTAATGGCCTTATTGCTACGCATGTATGGCGGTCTTTTCTCCGATTTCACACCTATCTCCGAGCAGGCCCTTGCCCGAAGACTGTATCTCGATCAACAGCAAATACGCAATATGTTGCTCCATATGGATGCGTTAAAGGCTATCATATACCGTCCCCGACATCTCAAACCCCAAATCATCTTCACCTCTCCACGCATCGATGCCAACGACCTCTACCTAACCGAAAGCAACTACACCGAACTGAAAGAGCGAGCAGAAGAGAGGATGAAAGCCATACGACGCTACGTCCTGTCCGTTGAGAATTGCCGCAGCATGATGTTGCTTCACTACTTTGGCGAGACTGAAATAACCCCTTGCGGCATTTGCGACTACTGCCTACAGCATAAGAAAACCGTCTCGACTAATGACAACGACACATCCACGCTAAAGGCACTCATACTGCAACTCCTTAAGGAAAAGCCCTGTCGTGCAGAGGAACTGGTTCAGCAGGTCGGCAACATTGACGAAGAGTGTGTCCGCCAGTTGCTACACGATTTGGTAGACCAACGACTTGTTTCTATCAACGCGTCGTTGCAATTCAAAGTCCAATAACCTCAAAACAACAAACGCCCATAATATGATAGTGCCAGGCGTCGCGTCTCGGGGTCGAGATAGTCTAGCCCTCTATCAATACTGTTTATGGCCGAATCTAGCGAAGGATCCATCGCCGTCACCACAGCGATGGCAGAATCTATATCTGCTATAGCGGCCTTTAAGTCGGCAATGTCGGGGTCGTCAGATAGGACGGGAGACGAACGGTACAACCCTGTCAATATCTTATATACATGATAGCACGCCGGGGCATATTGGTATTTGTTCGCCATCACTATCGCATAGGCCAAACAGAAGTCAGCAGAACCGGCATCAGCATACTTGTCATAGAACGTATTGTATGCCACAGTGTCCCCTTCATACAGAATCTTGGATATCAACTCCTCATCGGTGGTGCTATGGCTCTTAGGGGAGAAACATACGGGACTGTCGCATGAGCAGACCCAGAACACACCTAGCAACACTACCAGTTTTTTCCCTGTTCTCATAATGCCTCCTTAGCCGCCAACGACATCAATTCCTGATATAGACGCGCAACGGGAAGTCCCATCACGTTATAATAACAGCCCTCAATCCGTTCGATGCCCACCATGCCTATCCACTCCTGAATACCATATGCCCCAGCTTTGTCGAAAGGCTTATATCTATCGATATAATAATTGATTTCCTCGTCAGTCAGTTGGCGGAAATGGACATCTGTCCGTTCGGTAAATGAGCTATAGTGGTTGGCACTGCGAAGGCATACACCTGTATACACCTGATGTGCCTTGCCCGACAAACAGTGCAGCATGTCAGCGGCCTCTTCGTGACCGTGGGGCTTGCCCAACACTCGGTCGCCTAACACCACCACCGTGTCGGCAGTCACCAACACCTCGTCGGCCGTGATGTCGGCCTTGTACCCGTCAGCCTTGAGTCGTGCCAATGCCTCTGCCACCTGTCCTGCAGGCATCTCACCAGACACCCTCTCGTCCACATTCACATCAACAATGGTGAGCGGAATGTCCAACTGTCCAAGCAGCTCGCGCCGACGTGGGGATTTAGATGCCAACAATAGCCGCATCAGCGTTTCTTTTCCTGTTTCTTGGCGGTATTGTCCTGCATGGAGGTCATCTTGCCGTCTTTGAACTGGGCAACAACACCCTCCTGGCCATACTTGTCATACCATACCCACTTGCCTTCCTTCTTGCCTTTCACAAAGGTGCCAGTCTCTTCGGGGACTCCAGCAGCGTTGTAGCGCTCATATTTGCCATCGCGCACACCGTCCACATAGTTCTCTGCAATCTCCACCTTCCCGTTGGCATGGTAACGCACCGTCTTGCCATGCTGCAGGTCGTCATGGTAGTTCATCTCATAGCGGACACTGCCATCGTCGTATACGCCACGCCACAGACCTTCCTTCTTGCCATTATGGAAATTGCCGGTATAGTCGAGTTTGCCATCCTCGTACCATGCTGTCCAAGTACCTTCTTCCTTGTCGTTTACGTATTGGCCTTCGTGCAGTTTCTCTCCACTTTCATACCAGGTAGTCCACAGCCCCTGCTTGTAGCCGTTACTGTACTGACCCTCGCGCCATTTCTCACCAGTCTCATAGTAGTATGTCCATGTGCCAGTCTCATTGCCGTTGGTATAGTGTCCACGGATGCCAAGGTTGCCATTTGTGCGCCAGTAAAAAAGCCATTCGCCCTCCTGTTCGCCCTGTGCCAGACGACCCTCTTGGTCTTTCTTGCCATTGGGAGTGTACCACACAGCCGGGCCTTCCAGTTCGTCATCCACATAGGTACCTTCAAACTTCAACTGTCCGTTCTCATGCCATTCGCGGGTCTTGCCCTCGCGCACGCCGTCAACGTATGGCACCTCGTCCTTCTGTTGACCGTTCTGATACCACGACACAAACATGCCTTGCTTCTTGCCGTCCACCACCTTCACCTCGCTCTGACGTGCACCGTTGGCATACCAGGTTCGGCTGGTACCGCTACCGCTCATCACCATTTCCTCGTGCTTGGTGCCGTCATTGTAGAAGGTACGCCATACCCCCACCTTGTGTCCCTGATTGTCGTATTTACCTTGGCGGAACACCTTCCCGTTGGGATGCCACCATGTCCAATTGCCAATATGCACACTGTCGTCGTTCAGCGTCCCCGACACGTACATCTGGTCAGGATGGGTAACATAGGCTTCTTCGTAATGAATCTGGGCACCTGCCACACATGCCAGCATACAGCCTAAGGCAAAAATAAGTATCTTTTTCATATCTAGCGTTTAATGGGTTTTAATATTCGATAGGTTTAAAAGGCTCAACATTCTATTTTTTCATATCCGTATACACGAAATCCACTCTGACGGGGTTGTCCGTCTCCGAGCCGTTAAGCACTGTGCGGAATCCCGACGACCGGCGTGCGTCGATAATCAGTTCCGTACCATAGTCCTGTCCCGTGCGCAACAGCTCCTGCAGATGACGCGTAATACGCAGGCGGTAATAGTGTTTGTCGCGATGGTAATAGCCGTCAAATCCTGTATACGTGTAGGTGTTGGTCAGCACATTGGCATCAGTCACGTATGTCAAACTGCCATCGGCACCCTTCTTCATGGCCAGTATGCGCACCGGAGTCTGCGTGTCAGAGGTATCGTACACAGGCAGCAACAGTTCGGCATAATGAATCACCGCTGTCGGATGCTGGGCATAGAATTGGTTAAGGAACGGCTGCAGGTTCAAACGCACTCGCGTACCGCCTAGCGGTTCCAAATAAAGCAACTGGCTTCCTCTGAGCGTGTCCTTCTTATTGTGGTCAAATACTGCCAGCGGAGTGCCACTATAGTCGTGGGTATAGTACATGCTGTGTGCCGCATCACCATTGATGATAAATTCAAACTGACGGGCATTGGTGTCCACGTCGGGATTGTGGTAATATACAGTCAGGCGCGTGCTGGTAGCCGACCAACTCACCGTCACCAGTTTCTGGCAGTCGTTACCGAGGCGCAAGGCGAATCCCTTAGTCTGTTCCACAAAGTCCGAAGGAGAAGGACTTTCACGTTGCAGCACCGGGTAAATTTCCGGACGCATACGCAGTCGCAAGCTGTCTGCCACATAGTTTACCACACTGTCGAAGAAACAGGTGTTACTCTCCTGCAGTTGATTATATGCATTATAGGCACTATCCGAACGCAGTGGCTCCGCAAGCTGGTTAATGACAATGTGCAGCGGCACAGGTGTCGAGTCCGTACGGGCAGGAAATACCGTGTCGATAACCAGCGTCATCACCACCGAGTCTATTTGCACCGACTCGGCGATACGCACACCGTCTTGCGGAATTGTAATCTGTGAATACAGCACTGCTTCCACCTTGCCAAAGTTGGCATCCGAGTAATTGCCGAATACGCCTGCCGTGAAGCCTGCTGTCAGCAACGAGTCATCATAAATCGTACAAGCCGTCACGTAAGCCGTGTCGCGCACACCGTCATATATAGTGAAAGGGTCCTGTAGACTGACACCCAAGTCCGATTCATCTTCGGTACATGCACAGGGCATCAGCAGTAAGAGTAGTCCCAGCGGGAATAACAGTTTCTTGGAATTCATTTTTTGCATGTTGCAGATAAAGTGATATTAGTTGTTGATGGCACTACCACACAATGTCTCGTATAGCTTGTTTATCTTGGTGTAGAACTCCTTGCGGTCGGGATTATAGTCTAGCACATGGCGTTTATTCTCCTTGGCAAACTGCACCAGCTCCGGATTGGCGTTGGGCGATGCCACCACGATACCGTTGGCATAAGTGATGGCGGCCTTCATCAGGGTCATATAGTCCAGATTCTGATATAGCCTCAGGTCCTTTGCCGTGGCTCCATCGGCGCGCATCTTCTTCTCCATCTCCTCTGGGAACTTCCCCTTGAACGACTCCTCTGTCAATGAAAACACCGTACGCGTGCCACTAAAGAATGCGTTCTCCTTGTTAATACGGCGCAGATAGAACGGCACCATGCAGCTGAACCAGCCTGAAAAATGAATCAGATGGGGCTGCCATGCCAGCTTGCGCACCGCCTCCAGGGTACCACGCCCGAAGAACAGAATGCGCTCATCGTTAGCGGGCAGCAGGTTCCCTTTCGCATCAAACGAACTGCCAAACTTGGTAAAGTACTCTTCGTTATCAATAAAATACACTTGCAGGCGTGCCGAGGGTAGCGACCCCACTTTAATAATCAATTGGTGGTCGCAATTGTTCACAATCAGGTTCATGCCTGACAGACGAATTACCTCGTGCAGTTGGTGCTTGCGCTCGTTGATGTCGTAGAATCGAGGCATAAACACTCGTATCTCGCGTCCCAATTCTTGGGTAAACTGCGACAGATGCCTCGTCATCAACGTTGCGTCACTCTCGTCTGAAAAAGGCACAACACCCTGACTTACATATAATATCCTTCCTTTCGCCATATAGTTGGTATATTAATTATAAATTGCAAAGATACGATTTTTTTTTCATTTGGCAGATTTTTCAGCACAAAAAATCATCATTCTAGCACATTTCACACCCTGTCAGTCCTTGTTACAAATCCTAGAAAAATGCCTATTCTAATGACCCTTAACAATAGTTTCAAACAATTGTTGATAAAATGAAATGTTAAAGATTTTGGCGCGTTTATTTTTTTTGTATTTTTGCAATATGGTACAGAATTTATCAGAAGAAGAAATGTCGCTGTTAGCCAGGGCAGAACGCTATTGTGCAAACGAGGAACAATGCCGTACTTCGGTCAGAAAAAAGCTCTGCGACTGGGGTGCCTCCATGGAGGCATCAGGTAAAATCGTCACCCGACTCATCGACCAGGGGTTTATTGACGAGCGTCGTTATGCGCGCGCTTACGTCTCCGCCAAACTCCGCACCCAGAAATGGGGACGCCTGAAGGTTATCTACCAGTTGCGCTCGAAACAAGTGCCTCCCAAGTTTATCACCGAGGCTCTCGCCGAAATACCCGACGAGGAGTACCGTAGCATCTTGTTGGATGTGGCAAATATGAAATGGAATTCATATAACACCACTGAACCCACCAACAAACGTCGTTCCAAGCTGGTGACGTTCCTTGCCTCACGTGGCTTTGAGTCGCCTGAGATTCAGGCAATGCTTGCTGACCACTTTACAGAATAAGGTGCGGCTTATGCCGATTCTCTGTTCTCGGAAATGAAGAAAGACTTCTGGCCTTTCGAGAGCGTAGCCTTAGCGATACGGAGAATAAACCCAGATCGGCCCTTAGGACGGATAGCACTAAGCAATCGATTGTTTTTGTCCTTTTCTAGTCATAGTGGCATTTCTTTCGGAATCTTGCTGACGAAACCATCTCGCCGTAGCCCGCTACGTTTTCGCTGGTTTCGTCAGCAATCTTCTCGAAACAAATACTAATCTGGCATAAACCCTAATGACCGATTTGGGTTAAAAACAGTTAGTAGAACAGCACTGTGAGTGCTGTCTGTTCTTGTAGTCCAAAATATTGTTGTGCCGAGCTTTGCCGCATGGCCACTTGCAGATGGCCGGTTGTAGAGACGGTGAGCAGCAGGGCTCCGCGGCTGGTGCCGGCATCTTTGACGTCGGAATAGCTCTTTACCACCTCGGTCAAGGGTGATTCGCGTACCAATAGTTTGAATTTTCGTCCTGCTCTCAACTGCTCAAACTCCTTGTATGTAATGTTTAGGTTGGCGTTGCCATATTCGTCAACATACGTGACATATATTCTGAGCTTATCATTTACGCTGATGGACTGGATGGGGGTAAAAGGGCAGAAGGCCTCTAGCGGGGTACCAATGTCGGGCAGGCCGGCTCCTCTCGCCAACTGGGCTGCCACTGGGCAGAAAATGTCGTAGGCAGCAAAGGTGCGGAAGTCGTCTTGGTTGTATTCTACCGCAGTGATGACCACCGCATGGCTCACATCGTTGCCAAATAGGGCGTAGGGCAGACCGTTGTCCATGCAGATATAATACTGGCGGTTGTGTTCCACCACGACGAAGGGGTTGGTATCGTAGCGTGGTACAGTAGCATCAATGAGGTGGATGGTTCCGGCAGGGAATCCCATGCAGGCGTTGCGTACCGCAAAGATAGTTTTGACCAGCTGGTATGGCTCAAGGCCATGAGTGATGTCCACCACCCGCACATTAGGTATGCTGGAGTAAAGTCGGCCCTTTACCATGCCGACAAAGTAGTCAGTATAGCCCCAGTCTGTTGTAAGGGTGACAATGGGTGATTCCATACAAATGCGTGCTTTATACTTATTTTGGATGTTTTGGAAGGGTTGATTTGGTTGTGCAAAGATACATATTTTTTATCAATTGTGGAAAAAAATGTATCTTTGTAGAATTGTCGGGACAGGGTTCTCGACTATAAGTGTCGTTAAATCAAATATTTAAATACTACATGTCGTTACTTTCTATTCGCAATTTGCATGCTTCTATCGGCGAGAAAGAGATTCTGAAGGGTGTAAACCTCGAAATCAACTGCGGCGAAGTGCATTCTATCATGGGCCCTAACGGGAATGGTAAAAGCACACTCGCAGGCATCATCGCCGGTAACACAAAATATACCGTCACCCAGGGCGAGGTGATATACAAGGGCAAGAACATCCTCGACATGCCTGTCGACGTGCGTGCCGCCGAGGGCATCTTCCTAGGGTTCCAATATCCGGTGGAGATTCCTGGTGTCAGCATCACCAACTTCATGCGCACCGCCGTCAACGAGCAGCGCAAATACCGCGGACTAGACCCCCTCACGGGTGCCCAGTTCATGCGTCTCATGGAAGAGAAGAAGAAGGTGGTCGAAATGACCACCAACCTTGCCAACCGTTCTGTCAACGAAGGCTTCAGCGGTGGCGAGAAGAAAAAGAACGAGATATTCCAGATGGCGATGCTCGACCCCACCCTCGCCATCCTCGACGAGACCGACTCCGGCCTCGACATCGACGCCCTCCGCATCGTAGCCACCGGCGTCAACAAGTTGCGCCGTCCCGACAATGCCACCATCGTCATCACCCACTACCAAAGGCTGCTCGACTACATCGTGCCCGACTACGTGCATGTGCTCTATGAAGGCCGTATTGTTAAGACCGGTCCCAAAGAACTGGCCCTCGAACTCGAGGAAAAAGGCTACGAATGGATTCGCCAAGAACTTGAAGGAAAGGAGTAGTCCCGCCATGATTCGAAAAGACCAGCTGCCCGACATCTGGGGCGACGACCTCAAATGCACCGCCACGCCACACGCCTTGGAGGTTCTTCCTGGCGACACTCCCTACAGGCTTGTGCTGTTCGACGAGGCATACTGGAGCCTCTTCAGGCTCAACCCCAACGACGGCTATCACCTAGAACCCGACCACGAGCACATCCGCCTCACCATCCGCGAAGGCACCTCGATGGAGCTTTACCGCCTGCAGTATATGAACCGTGAGTGCGTCACCCTGCTCGATATCACCATGGAAGCGGGCTCCCGCCTCAACCTCTGCACCGTCACCCTCAATGGCGAGCATGTCCGCAACAACATCGTCGTCCGCATGAAGGGCGAGGGCTGCCACCTCGAGGCCAACGGACTCTATCTCGTCGACCGCGAGCAGGAGTGCGACAACTACATCTTTGTCGAACACGCCTGTCCCCACTGCACCAGCCACGAACTCTACAAAGGCATTGTCGACGATGCCGCACGCGCCCGCTTCAACGGACACGTCCTTGTGCAGGATGGTGCCGTCAAGACCGAGGCCTACATGACCAACCGCAACATCCTCCTCACCGACAAAGCTCATGTCGACACCCGTCCCTTCCTCGAAATCTACAACGACGACGTCAAGTGCTCCCACGGCAGCACTATCGGCCAACTCGACCAACAGGCCCTCTTCTACCTCCGCTCGCGCGGCATCCCCGAACGCACCGCCATGATGATGCTCAGCTATGCCTTCTGCGACGAGGTGATACGCTACATCGCCATCGACAGCCTCCGCGACACCGTGGGCGACATGGTCAAGAAACGCCTCCACGGCGAACTCATGCCCCCCTGCGACGAATGCGCCATCCGCTGCACCACCCCCTGCAACGGCGCTGAAGTCGACTTCCACATCGACCCCAGCAAATTATAAACCAGATGGGACTAATGGGCTTAATGGGCGAAATAGGCAATAATTATTAATTTTTTTTATTCTCAAAGTGCCTGTCCTCCGCGTATTCCGATACCTGAAGTTCTACCCTTGGAACATTGCCGCCAACCTGCTATTCAACATGCTGGCGGTAGTGTTCAACATGTTCACTTTCGTCATGATTGTGCCTTTTGTAGAGCTGCTGTTCGGCACCGCTAAGCCACCCGCCGAGCCGCCCTCCTTCAGCTTCGACCAGCAGTACCTCTCGCTGTGGCTCACCTACACGCTGGCGCACTATAAGACCCTTTACGGCCTCTGGCGTTGCCTAGTGGCGATAGCCGGTGGCTATCTCCTCTTCTCGCTGCTCTCCAACACCTGCCGCTATGCGGCACAATTTGTCATCAGTCCCATGCGCAACGGCATCACCATGCGCCTGCGCAACGATGTCTACCACCACATCACCATCCTGCCCGTCTCCTACTTCAACGCCCGTCGGCGGGGCGACATTATCAGCCGCATGTCCAACGACATCGCCGACATTGAGTGGGGCGTGCTCACCTCCGTTATCTCCCTCGGCAAAGACCCCATCAACATCTTCTTCTTCTCGCTCGCCCTCGTCTTCATCAGTCCGCGCCTGTTCCTCTATTTCCTTATCATCTTGCCGCTGGCAGTGTGGCTGATAGGGGTCATAGGCAAGAGCCTCCGCCGCAACTCCACCAAGGGTCAGGCCAAACTGGGCAACCTCTTCGCCATACTCGAAGAGTCGCTGTCGGGTCTACGCGCCATACGCTCCTTCAACCGCGAAGACGACCGTGAGCGGTACTTTGCCGACGCCAACGACAGCTATGCCCGCACCATGGTACGTGTCGCCCAACGGCGCGAACTCAGCAGTCCCCTCTCCGAGGTGCTTATCACCCTCGGCCTCGTCTTCATCCTCATCTTGGGCGGCATGGCGGTGCTGTATGGCGAGTTGCTCTCCTCTGTCTTCATCCTCTTCGTCATCCTCTTCGCACGCCTCATCCCGCCGGTGCAGTCCATTGTCCGTGTCTACAACAACCTGCAGAAGGCCAACGCCGCCGCGCAGCGCGTCTTCGAACTCCTCGATGCCGACGAGACCATCTACGAAGCCGACAACGCCGCCCTCCTCGACACCTTTGCCGACAACATCGAGTACCGCCACGTCTCCTTCGCCTACCAGGCCGACCCGCAGTCCGAGCACGTCTATGTCCTCCGCGACATCGACCTCATCATCCCCAAGGGCAAGACCGTCGCCATTGTGGGTCCCTCAGGAGCGGGCAAAACCACCCTAGTCGACCTCCTGCCTCGCTTCTACGACTGCACACAGGGCGAGATACTCATCGACGGCACACCGCTAAAAAGCCTCAACATCAACAGTCTCCGTGCCCATATAGGACTAGTGTCGCAAAACTGCATCCTTTTCAACGACACTGTCGCCAACAACATCGCCTTTGGACGTACCGACTACAGTATCGAGTCCGTACGCCGTGCCGCACAGGTGGCTCACGCCGACGAGTTCATCACCCTAATGGAACAAGGCTACGACACCCCCATCGGCGACCGCGGCCTCAACCTCAGCGGCGGACAGCGCCAACGTCTCTCCATCGCCCGCGCCGTGCTTAAAGACCCACCCATCCTCATCCTCGACGAAGCCACCAGTGCCCTCGACACCGAGAGCGAGCACGCCGTGCAACAGGCCCTCAACCAGCTCATGCAGGGCCGCACCTGCATCGTCATCGCCCACCGCCTCTCCACCATCTGCCATGCCGACGAAATCATCGTCATGGACCGTGGCACCATCGTCGAGCGCGGCACCCACCAGCAACTCATCGCCCAAGGCGGCCTCTACAAACGCCTCGTCGACATGCAGTCCTTCCGCTAGCCACCCGGCAGCCTTCAGAAAAAGTACATTGATTTATACACTAACGTACGAGAAAAAGTATCTAAAACACGCATTTGTCTCTGTTGCCGAATAAGTCATAATCCAATATGTCAAAGAACGCTCTCGCCAGCGAATCCCGCTGGCGAGTTCGTATCCTACTATAAGAAATCGGCTGCAAAAATACTCACTCTTTTTCTCTCCCGTACCGCATCTTACCGATTCTTACCGTTTTTTACCGAAAGTTACCGATTCTTACTGCATCTTACCGATTTTTACCGATTCTTACCGATTGGGGGTCAGTTTGCCGTTCGTTGAACGGCAAACGATCGGATAACGAACGGCAATGTATCAAAGAACCACATGCCCCATACCCGGGTGCTTTGGCTTCTTCCACGCTTCTAATGAATAGTACGAAAAAAGCCGGAGCAACATGTGCTCCGGCTCGTGAATATGAACAAAAAAATTGAAACGGGGTTCGAGATTATTCGCCCTTTTGTTCCTTTTCAATTTCCTCCTTGAGGTTGGCAAGGACGCTGAGGTCGCCAAGGGTGGTCTTCTCAAGAGTCTCGTTGATTTTCTTGACAGTCTTCTTGGTGGCGCGTTCTTTCTTGGCCTCTTCGTTCTCGCTCTTGGCACGCTCGCCTTCGATGGCGTCGTGAAGCACGCGGGTGTGGGAGACGATGATTTTCTTGTTGTCCTTGGAGAACTCGATGACCTTGAAGTCGAGGGTCTCACCCTGACGGGCCTTGGTCTTGTCTTCCTTCTCAAGATGACGCATAGGAGCGAAGCCTTCCACGCCGTAAGGCAGGGTGATGGTTGCGCCCTTGTCGGTGACATTGGCAACAGTGCCCTGGTGGACGCTACCGACGGTGAACAGCGACTCGTACACATCCCAAGGATTCTCCTCAAGCTGCTTGTGGCCGAGGCTCAGACGACGGTTGTCGGCATCGACCTCGAGGACGACGACCTCGATGCTGTCGCCAATCTTGGTGAACTCGGCGGGATGCTTGATTTTCTTGCTCCAGCTGAGGTCGCTGATGTGGATAAGGCCGTCAACACCCTCTTCAAGCTCCACGAAGATACCGAAGTTGGTGAAGTTGCGAACCGTAGCAGTGTGCTTGCTGCCCACGGGATATTTCTCGGCGATGGTCAGCCACGGGTCGGGCATGAGCTGCTTCAGACCGAGGCTCATCTTACGCTGCTCAC
>JAEEGL016859358.1_pt1 | contig 13493 bp, 12 predicted proteins | sample 9134231 | NCBI WGS metagenome assembly JAEEGL01 (sample SAMN16246548, study PRJNA631951) | gut metagenome | biome: gut microbiome; feature: rumen; material: fiber-attached | host: Bos | place: Iran: Karaj | collected 2018-10
GCCTTTCTCCGGGCAGCATCTACCTGGTAAACATCCGCCATGAAATTCAGATACTCCATTCCTGTCAGCCGGTCGTACAGATCATTTCCGTCCGGCACAAAGCCGATCAGCCGCTGGGCTTCCAGCCGGTCCATATCCATCCGGTGACCCGCCATGGTGATCTCGCCTTCATCCGGCTTCAGCACGCCGGTCAGCATCTTGATGGTCGTGGTCTTGCCGGCGCCGTTCGGGCCGATAAAGCCAAACAGCTCCCCGCCGTTCACATGGAGCGTCAGCCCGTCCACAGCCTTTTTCTTATTCTTCGCATACGTTTTGGTTACATTCTGAATGTCGATCATGGGTCCTCCTTCGGCGGTCTCTCCGCCTTCCCTTTTTCTTTCTGACGGGAAAATAATACCACACATTCCGGGCAATTTGAACGTACAACTTGGAAATTTATCCGACGCTATTTTTCATCCCCGGATCAAAAAGAAGGTGTTATTGTTCGGTAACACCTTCTTCGGATCTCATGTTGTGTAGTTGTATCCCGGATTATAATTGGTCCTTTTCCCTGGCCAGCCGGAATTCGACCGACCGCTCCAGATACTCCAGGTAGTCCTCGTCCCGGCACATCTCCTTGCCCTTCGAGTCGCTCAGTTTGGCGACCGCCCGGCCGTTGACGAACTGCAGCTTGATCACGATGTTCAGCGCTTCCTCGCTCGTGTCATTGGAGCAGAAGGTGCCGATACCGAAGGAAACCTTCGCCCGGTCCCTGAAGTGTTCATACAGCGCCTGTGCCCGGTCAAAATCCAGGCTGTCGCTGAACAGCAGCAGTTTCGTCTTCGGATCCGCGCCGTACTTTTTGTAATGCGCGATCATCTTTTCGCCCCACTCGTAGGGATCGCCGCTGTCATGGCGCACACCGGTGAAGTTGTTCACCATCGCGCGGTTGAAGTCCAGCAGGAACAGGTCTGTCGTCACGGTATCAGTCAGCGCGGTCCCGTTGTCGCCGCGGTACTCATCATACCAGTCTTCCAGTGCGTAATGGTTGGTATAGGCCAGCGGAATGGAGTCGATTCCCTGATACATCTGCACAAATTCATGGGCGTATGTACCGATGGGCTTAAGCCCGTATTTTTTCGCCAGCATCACGTTGGAGGTGCCTACGCAGTTCTTCGTTTCCGTCGCAAGGCGGCGCACCACTTCGTCTTCCCATTCCCGGGACAGCCGGCGCCGGCACCCGAACTCAGCGAAGCTGAAAGTGTATTTGCCGGTCTGGAAGGCCCTGATCTTTTCGTTCAGCCGTTCCTCCGCGGCTTTCCGCAGCGTCGCGTAATCGTATTTCAGGCGGAAATAGACCTCATTGACGATCTCCAGCAGGTAGATCTCAAACTGCATGGCGGAAAACAGCGGCCCTCGGACCACGATCTTCAGCCTTCCCTCATCGGTCAGACGCGTTTCCACATAGTCCCGGATCGGCCGCCACAGGCGCAGGAACTCGACATAGTCGCTCTTGATAAAACGGATCGACCTCAGATAGTCCAGTTCTTCCTTTGTAAAGGTCAGTGAGCACAGGTGATCGATCTGCTCGTTGATCTCCTCAAACATCTCCGGGGTAAAAACGATCCCCTCATTCCGGCAGCGGAAATAGTATTCGCCGCTCAGGTCTGTATGCTTATGGAAGATCACCTGGTCCATGTTGAACTTGTACAGGTCCGTGTCCAGGAGTGATTGGATGATAGGTTCCAGTTTCATTGTCCCGTCTGCTCCTTCCTTACTCAAAGGGATTCAGTGTCAGCGGCATCCGCCGTTTATGCATGTTGGCCGCTTCCCGCTTCCGGATCTTTTCGTCGGTCTGCGGGTCTCCGCAGCTTCCCTCCCGCAGGTACCGGTGGATATCGGCGTATCTGAGACCCATGTTTTCCTCATCGCTCTTGCCGCTGAGGCCGTCACTGGGCGTTTTCTGCACCAGTTCACCGGGCAGTTCCGGCATCGTCAGCCCGACCCGTACCACTTCCACGCTGGTCAGTTTTCCCAGCACGGCAAAATCGCAGGAGGTGTCGCCGTCTTTTGTGCAGTAACCGGTCGTCGCTTCGCTCAGGTTCCCCGTCCCGGCCAGCCGGGCGTCCAGGGCCTGGGCGATATAGCGCAGCACCGTCATCCGCAGGCGGGGACCGACGTTGATATCGGAAGCACGGCTGACGGGGACGGAGAATTCTCCGTCACCTGCCGTGGTCCCGTTCTGGTCAGTCACTGCCTTCAGGGCCTGATGGATCATACCGATATTGACCGTCCGCTGCCGGATGCCCAGCGCGCCGCATACGGCGCGGCTGTCGCTGATATCCTTCTGTTCACCGTCAGGCAGCATCACACCGTATACATTTTCCTTTCCCAGCGCCCGTGCGCACAGGGCGGCAGTCACCGTGGAATCCTTTCCGCCGGAGATGCCGACAACCACACGGCTGAATCCCTGCGCCGCCGCTGTCTCCCGGATCAGTTCCACAAGGCGGTCCCGGACCGCTTCCGGATCAAACCGATACGCTTCCATCTTTTCTCCTTTTCTCTTTATCCGTTTACTTTTCTGGAGAAACTCTCAATCCGCATTTCCGGGCTGATCCGGATCACAAAATTGACGCCTTCTCCGTCCCCGTGATCAGTCTTGTCTTCATACATGGCATACAGGTTACCGTTCTTTTCAAACGTCCACTGCACCCGCAGGTCTTTCACCTGATCGACCTCATTATATTGCGTATTCTCCAGGAATTCCATAAAAAATGCCCGGGCTTTTTTGTCCGTCTCCTCATCCAGCCCGGTTTCCAGGTCGTATGCGTCGTTTTCACCCATGTTCTGCAGCCAGTCGGACGGTTCAGTCCGGAGAAAACGGAACTGGCCTTCCTCATTAAAGAAGGCGGCCTTCTTCATGCCGTCATCGGCGCCGTCGAAGATCACCTCATAGTAATTGCCGTCCCAGCCGCAGGATACGGAAGTGCTGGCCGCCATATTGAATCCGGTGTTTTCCCACACCTTCATGGCTTCCATCATCATCCTGTCCGCGAGCGCCTCGTCGCTCGCGGGCTGGATGGCTGATTCCGCGTTCTCTTCGTTTTCCGGCCGGACTTCCGTTTCCATGCCGAAATCGTCCAGGTTCATGGCATCCGGCGCCAGTTTCACGCCGTATTCCTTCGGATCGAACTTCTTCAGCACGGTGCTGCCCCGGTCCGTAATGTCCGCCTTGAAGGTAATGTCCAGCTGGCGGATGCCGTCCTCGACCGTCTCCAGATACAGGCCGATGATGCCTTCCGCGTGCTGCAGCATATGATCTGCGTCCGTTGTCATCGCGATATCGATCTGGCGCACCGTAAGATTCCTTGCGCTCCACAGGATACCCTGCGTCATCGTCGTGTAGGCGTTGATGGAGGTGTATGTCCGGCCCGTTCTGACCGTATCGTAATCAAGATTGAAATACCGCCTGGCGGCAAACATATACGCCTGGTTCAGCGCGGCATTCGCCAGCGCCGGCGCTTTGTCGTCCAGCGTGATGCGGATCGTTCCGTCTTCCGCCTTCGTCACCGCGCCCTCGCCCAAAAGCAGATCCGCCTGTGAAGCCAGCGCGCGTCCCAGGCTGATCAGCTGGGAGGATTCAGCCGTTCCGCGCAGAAGGGCGTTCCTGTCTCCGACAAAACCGGTACGGTAGACTCCCGGTGTGAAATCTTCCATCAGGTAGAGGACGTTGTTTTCCGTCACGACCGTATATCCGTTTTCCCGTTCCGTTCCGTCCGCCTTGGGGGAACGCAGGTGCAGTTTCCGGTAAGTGTAGGTCCCGTCCTGCTTCAGGGTCACGTCCGCTGTCTTGAACCATTTGCCGTCCAGGGAAAATTCCGCCGTCACGTTCAGGCTCACGTTCGGATTGTTAAACAGCAGTTCCGCCGCGTTGTCGTATACTGTGACAGCCGTATCGTTCGCGAATGCCGCAGCGCAGATGATCAGCGCCAGCAGCACTGCAGTAATCAGGATAGCCAGTTTCTTCATGTTCCGAAATCTCCTTCTGCTTTGTGTGGAAACAGCGTCCGGAGCGTCTGCAGTACGTCGCGGTGGACCACCCGTCTGGGCTCGAATTTCAGCGTGTTGTAGACCACCTGCATCACCAGCCCCGCGCCGAAAGTGCTGATCAGCGTTCCGATTCCCACCGGTCCGCCCAGCAGCCATCCGGCCAGCAGCACCATCGCCCAGAGCAGCACTTCCACAATGCCGATCGGCACTTTGGGAAGGCGTTTCCCCAGGCCCACAAGCAGGGAGTCCCGCGGACCGCAGCACTGCTCGCCCCTCATATAGATCCACATGCCCAGCGCCATGAACACAAAGCCGCACAGCATGATCAGGATTCCGAGCCAGGTGCTCCGGTTTTCTTCCAGCGGGTTCAGGTCGTTGAACATCTGCACAAAGTTTCCCGTCAGCAGCGCGTCGATGATCGTCCCGAAACCGATCCGTTCCTTCAGCAGGAGGTCGATCCCCAGCACGGTCAGCGCGATCAGCGTCATGGAAAGGCCGTAATTCAGCGGCGTGTGCTTCGCGAGTCCCGTACCAAGGCAGTCCCACGGGGCCAGCCCGATATTCGCGAAGATGGTCAGATGTACGCCGAAAGCAAACACCAGCAGTCCGAGGATGATCCTCAGCCACTGCCGGACGATCTTTGCGCGCATACTGTCACCCCCCTGAATCCGGTATACGGGGAGCATTATATCATAACGGATATGCTCCTGCACACATAATACAGGGAAAGAACGCCCGGCGTACCGCAGGGTATCCCCCGGTCTGTTTCCGGTTCCCATTGTGCCAGACCAACCTTACTTTCCCGTGACTTTCATCTTACATTTTCGTAAGGTCGCTCTGGCCCGGTCTTCCATGGCGGAACGCACTTGCAAACCGTCCGGAAAACCTTTATCATGGGTCCATGAAACAAACGGAAAAAAGGTCCATATTCATCCCGGGAACTTTTTCCCGGCCGCAGCGTCATACAGAGTGAAAACAGTTTCCGGCTGAAAAAAGGAGGATCTGATCCCATGAAACGTATTGCCGCCCTGACCGCCGTCCTGGTCCTGCTGCTCGCTCTTTGCGCGGCTGCCTGCGCCCCGGCTGAAACAGCCGAAGCCGTTCCTGTCTGGAAGTTCTGCCACGGTCTCCGGGAAGGCCTGGAAACGGCCGTGATCAAAGGCTTTACCACTGACTGCGAGGAAGGGCCGTCCGAATATGAGCTGACCCCCGAAGAAGCGGAAGAGATTCGCAGCATCGCGCTCAACGGCGTCATCACCGGCAAGGCCAGCGACCTGTCCGTGACCGGCGGCACCTGGCTTTATTCCTTCGAGACCCCGGAAGGCGCGCATCTCCTCACCATCGAGATGTACAAGGGCTGGATCGTCGATGCCGCCACCGGCATGTATGCCTGGACCGTGAACGGCGCTTCAGAAAACTGACATGACCGCAGACAGAAATAGAAGGTTTTCCGCCTTTCCCTTTTTCCGTCCGGCGGAAAATACACCAGCCCTGATACGTTATATAGGCATCCGGTCATGAAGGAGGTTATGGAAAGTGTTCAATGATCGTTATGGAAAAAAGATACTGCAGCGACTGCTGCTGACGCTGCTGGCCGTCACCCTGATCGTGGGAGGGGCCTTTGCGGAAAATGCCGTTCCGGAAACAGATCCTTCTTTTTTCGGGCAGTTTGAGGGAATGACCTGGGAATTCTCCAGCGGCGCCGGCGGCTGGTCTTCGGAACTGGAGATCCTTCCGGACGGTTCATTCACCGGCAACTATCATGACAGCGAAATGGGTGAGACCGGTGAAGGTTATCCGAACGGCTCTCTCTATTACAGTTCCTTTGCCGGCAGGATGTCCCTGGCCGGTCAGGTCAACGGCAACGTCTGGCGGATCCGCGTGGATGAGCTGAAAGAAACGGAAAAGCGCGGCGAAGAGACGATTGACGACGGCATCCGTTATGTCGTTACCGAGCCTTACGGCATCAGTGAAGGAGATGAGATGCTCCTGTACCGTCCGGAAACGTCCCTGGACGGATTCACAGACGATATGAAGCTGTGGGCGCATGTTTACGACGCCGGTGAAAATCCGCCGCTCGAACTGCATACATGGTTCCTGTACAGCGAAAAGAGCAACAGCGGTTTTGTGGGTTTCCCTGCCGAAGGCGGCATGACCCTGGCCAATCCCTGGGAAGATGTGACGGTGGACAGGCTGCGGCAGCTTTCCGGAATGTATTTCAATGTGCCGGAAGATGCGGAGAAGATCGCTTACCGCTGGTATGGCAGTGAAAAACTGGCGGAGATACAGTTCCTTTGGAACGGTGAAGAATACTGCCTCCGTTCGCAGCCGGTCGTGCCGGATGACAGCGGTCTGCTGCCGGATATCTCCGGCATGTATTATGACTGGACCAACGAGATCGGCACTTCCGTCGGCGGCTGTCCCGGAACCCTCGGCCAGGCGCAGAGCGACGCAGGAAGCTGGGTCGAACGCTGCCTGTGGTATGACAGCGCCATGGGACTGACTTATTCCCTGTCCGTGATCGCGGCCAATGTGGATGGACTGGATCTGACCGCCGTCGCGGAACAGATCTGTCTCCCGCCCGTGGAGTGATATTCCGCAGGACGCATATCCCGGTTTCAGGCCGGAGAGGCATGATCCTCTCCGGTTTTTTCTTTGGCCGGATCCCCTTTTTCTGATATAATGTTTTCAGGGTTTGTTCCCCCGGAATCGGCCGCCGGAAACCGCGAAAACCGGCAGTTGCAACCGGCGGTTGCGGAAGTTCCAGCCCCGTTTGATAGTCTGCAACAGCCCGGTCAGTTATTCTGGACCTGCCCGGAAGGGACAAACACAAAGGAGAAAAAACACAATGATCTTTGCAGACAAACTGATCGATCTACGGAAAAAGAACGGCTGGTCACAGGAAGAACTGGCGGAGAAGCTGAATGTCAGCCGGCAGTCTGTTTCCAAATGGGAAGGTGCGCAGTCCGTTCCGGACATGTCCCGCATCATCCAGCTTTCGGAACTGTTCGGCGTCAGTACTGATTATCTGCTGAAGGATAATCTGGAACAGACAGAACTGTCTCAGGAGTCCGTGCCGGACACCCAGGCCCGTACCGTCAGTCTGGAAGAAGCCAATGATTTCCTGAATATCAAGGAAGAGAACTCCCGGCGGGTCGCCCTCGGTGTCATGCTTTGTATCCTCTCCCCTGTCGCGCTGATCCTGCTGGGCGGAGCCCAGTCCTTCGGCCTGCTGAAATGGTCCGAAAACGCCGTCGGCGGCGTCGGCCTGGTGATCCTGATGTTGATGATCCTCCCCGCTGTGGGCCTGTTTGTGATCTCCAATCTTCGGGTCTCCCGTTACGAATATCTGGAAAAGGAACCCGTGGATACGCTTTACGGTGTGACCGGCATGGTCCGTGACCGGAAAGAGCGTTTCCGTCCGGTGCATTCCCGGTATATGCTCATCGGGATCATGCTCTGCGTCGCTTCGACCATTCCGCTGTTTATCAGTATGATCTTCAGGGAAGAGTCATTCGTGACGGTCATCGGGATCGCGTCCATCCTCGTGCTGGCCGCGTTCGGGGTTCTGCTGATCGTCCGCGCTTCCATTATCTGGGGAAGCTATCAGATGCTGCTGGAGGAAGAAGACTATTCCCGCGAAAACAAGGAAAGCAGCAGTCATTATGGATTGATCGGGGGTATATACTGGTGCCTGGTCACCGCGGCGTATCTGGCCTGGAGCTTTATCGGAAACGCCTGGGACCGTTCCTGGATCATCTGGCCGGTGGCCGGGGTTGCTTACGCCGCCGTCATCGGGATCGCCAAAGTCCTCAGGAAACGCTGACAGATGGAAACAAAAACAGATCCGGACCCTTCAGGGTCCGGATCTTTCGATTTGTCAGAGTGGTTTATTTACGGATCCAGCCCGTCGCGCCGCGCAGGCTGACGATGAGCCAGTCCCCGGTGTCTTTCAGGATCGGCAGGGTGGTTCCCGGATCCAGCAGACCAACCTTCAGCGCCGCCGTATCGTTCCAGGCATAAACAGGCGTCATTTCCGTCGCGCGGTACCAGGCCGGATCGATCACGATATAATCAGCGTTTACCCAGCCTTCGCGGCCTCCGTTGACGTCGTCCCCGATAAAGCAGTCTGCCCATCCGTTCTGCTGCGTCTGCACGATGATCCGGTCGCCGTAATGCAGCACCCGTACCGCCCTGGTGGAAGCGCTGGGCTGCTCGCGTACGGTCAGGTTCTCACAAAGTACAACAGCCTGCAGGCCGATCTGCCCCTCACCGTAGGCAGGAATGATCTCCGCGTGGGAAGCCGCGACGCTTCCGAAGATCAGGATCGTTACAGTCAGGATCGTTAACAGCATATGTTTCTTCATAATTATCAGCCTCCTTATCATGCATGTTTTTATACATGCATTCAACAATATGAACGACAATTCCTGTCTTTTCATTCCCGTGATCCTTTTCGCATCCTGCAGAAGTCCTGCCCTCCATCCCGGCCGCGTATCTTTTCTTTGACTAAAGATGGATAAACTTGGTATGATGCCGTCTGAAAATACGACAGCTGACGGAGAGTGAACGGATGATGGCAGAACGACGGAGCAAATCCAACAAGAAATTCATGTTGCTATCTGCGATCGGCATTTTGATGGTCGTCGATCACCACACCTGGACCACGTTCCATTTCTTTGGCGACTTTATCCCTTACAATTCCTTCTTTATGCCCATGTTTGTGTTTATTTCCGGGTATTTTAACAAGGTGGATTCATCCACGGATCTGCCGAAATATATCTGGAAAAAGATCAAAACGCTCCTGGTTCCTTATGTGGGGATATCCTTATGCGTGTTCCTGCTCCAGCAACTGATCAACTGGATCAAGCTTGGAGAAATGCCTTCCGTTCCGTCCTGGTACCTGTCCTATGCACTGGAGCGGATCGTCACGATCGGATCGTTCGCGCCGATCGCCGAACCGATGTGGTTCGTGATCTCGTTGTTTGCCGCGCTGGTGGTATATGCCGTTCTCAAAAAGTGCCTGTACAGGATCTGGAACAGCTATGCCATGCTTGTCATTTTCTGCGGTCTGCATATCCTCGTCGTTTATCTGGCGAAGACGATGCAGCCGGATTCCCTGACCGGCTTGCTCGTACCGCTGAAGGTCCTGTTTTTCCTGCCTTTTATCGAGATGGGGATCATATACAGGAACGGCCTCGAAAAGAAGCATACCGGTCTGTCCGGCGGATGGAAGATCGCGCTGCTGTTTATCCTGCTGGTCATCAACATGGTTCGCACGATGTATCTGCCGGCGTCATATGACGTCGCGTTTGACGCGCTGGGCGAACTCGCCGGTTTTACAAGCCCGTATATCGTCACTCCGCTGGTGTCCTCCCTCATCGGGATCCTGTTCTGGCTGACGCTGGTGGATCTGATCGGGAAGCCGGTTTATGAAAGCAGGTTCGTCAATTATATGTCCTGCAATACATTCTGGATCATGGGTTTCCATATTCTGTTCTTCAATATCCTCAACTGTATCCTGATGGCAGTCAGCGAACACATCACTCCCCTTCTGTATTTTGACGTAGAGGCTTTCCGGGAATCGGAATGGTATTACTGGGAGCTCAGCAAGAACTTCAGGCTGGTTTACCTGCTCTTCGGGATCCTGGGGCCGTTGGGTCTCAAATGGCTGTTTGACACGGTTCGAACGGCTGTCAGAAAGCGTTTCATCCCGGAGAAAAGCGATTCATAATATGAAATACCCATAAAACCTTATCTTCGCAAACGCGAAAGGCGGCCATCTGATCGTCAGCATGGCTCTGAAGCATTTTCAGAAGATCGTCACTGACTGAAAGACCGTACGCCGGAGAGGGAAACACGCTTCCCTCTCCTTTTTCTTTGACGGAATGTACATGGATTTGATATGATCGTTATTGCAGAAAAACGTTGTTCACTGTCTTTTGATCTCATTTTTGATGGAGTATGCGCAGTAAAAATGCAGAAAGGATCTGTTATGAATAAGGCGGCATTATACAAGGCTTTTGAGGTAAAATACGAGGAATTGAAGAAAGCGCTTGCCGGGGATGACCTGGACAGGATGAAAAAACTGACGCTGGAAGTACACGCCATGGTGCATCCGGCGGAAGTATCCGGCGCCTCTGAAAAGACCGTTGCGGATTATGTGCTCGATTATATGCTGGCCGGAAATCAGAACGTACTGGTCCCCCGGCAGATCTGGGATACGGATTTGCATTATGCCGGAACCGATATGGTACCGCTTTGCTGGCAGCTCTGGCACACCTACCGTATCGAGGATCTTGTCAGCAACATCCTGATGGCTGATCAGGGCCAGATTTTCAATGATGAATGGCAGAAGAAGATCAACGCGACGATCACAGATACGGGAAATGCGCTGGAGCCGGATGAGGTGAAGGACTTCGGGGAAAAGATCAACGCGGAAGCGCTCCGTGACTATATGATCACCGTAGGAAAGAATACCCGGACGATCCTTGAAAAGCTGACGCTGGAAGAAATTAAGTCCATGGTTCCGGAAGAGTGGGTCATGCGGATCCTGGAAGTCGGCGGGGTAACCACAGATTTCCGCTCAGTGTGGCTGCTGGTATTCTGGGGCAGGCTGACCAGGGGCGGAATGATCCTGACCCCGATGACCTATCATCATATGATGCATCTTCCGGCCTGTATAGATCATCTGTCGATCATTGACTGACTGGTGTCCGCTTCATATTGTTTTACTTTTGCAGGCTCATCATTACATTTGCATTCCAGCAGGATCCAGCGAAAGCATAAAATTCAACGATACTCCGGAGGATAACCCTGAATGAGCAACATCATGATCAAACCTTTGACGGCCGAATCGGCCGCTGATTATCTGGACTTTTTCGATCATCGGGCGTTTACGGATAATAACCCGAACGGTCCATGTTATTGCACCTCTCCGAACCAGGATGAGGACAGTATCCGGCAGATGGTCAGTGAGTTTGAGAAATATGGTGTAAAGGATACGATCCGCAAATATGCAGTAGAGATGCTGAATCATAACAGGATTCATGGGTACCTGGCTTATGATGGGAATCTGTCTGTCGGATGGTGCAATGCTGCAGATATGGAAAGCTATGCTGGCTTTGTTCCGGAGTTTGCGAGAAATAACACTTGCGGGAAAACCGTTTCCATTGTTTGTTTTGAAATTGCACCCGAATACCGTGGCATGGGTATAGCTTCAGCATTGATCGACAGAGTCTGCAATGATGCGAAAGCAAAAGGGTATGTGGCTGTTGAAGGATATGCCAGGGTTTCTGACAAACGTGATGACTTTGATTATCAGGGCCCCGTCCGGCTTTATCAAAAAGCAGGATTTGTCGAGGTCGCAAGAGAAAACGGACAGATCGTCATGCGCAAAGTGTTGTGATAATGTGACTGGTGGGCACGTGGGTTCGCCTCCCACACGACCAACATAAAAACCCTCTCCCGTAAGGGGAGAGAGTTTTTTGTTGGCGGAGCGGGTGGGATTCGAACCCACGTGCCGGTTGCCCGACAAACTGATTTCGAGTCAGCCCCGTTATGACCTCTTCGATACCGCTCCACGGCAACGGGCGAATTATAGCATACCGCCCGTCTTTTGACAAGTTTGCCGGCTCTGTATAATCAGCTTTGTGGTTCTTCTTCCTTCAGTGCGGGAATATCGGCGGATTGTTCACCCTTCATACTCTTATTCGAAACTTTGCTCTGTTCCTCATCATAAGCCGCAACGCAGACCTTTCCGCCTTCAAAGGTCCTGATCGTGTCCCTGAATCCGAACGAAAGCAGGACCATGCCCATGGTCAGCCCTTCCGTTCCGTCTTTCCGGATGCATTTGTAGAACGTTGCCATGGTCCCCTTGCTGAACAGCGCCTGGGTCGGTATGTCAAAAATGGAATTGTCATAGAAGGAGAAAGCACGGTTCATGGATGCCGACCATTTGATCTCATTCAGGTCAATCGTGACCGTGCAGGGGTTCTCTGAAGGAAGATCCTCCGGCTTCAGTACGTCATAGATCCAGCCTTCCACCGTGTCGTTATTGGCTTCCAGCCGGATCCTGACGCGATGGTCCATGTCCGTTTCCGCACGGGACAGTGTAAAGGTAAGCGTGCTTCCGTCCAGTTTCACGTCGCTCACATAGGTCCCGGACAGGGCTATCTGTACGTCTTCCAGCAGTGCCTTGAAATCCCGGTACTGCGTGAAGGATTCCAGGATCTCCGCGGCGCGGCTGAAATCGCCTTTGCTGTACGCTTCCTGCGCCGCGGCATACGCCTTGTCCATCGTATCCTGTTTCATTTCCCTGTCCTGGAGGCCGCTGTAGATGTTGTAAGCTTCGATGAATTTTCCCACCGCCACCACCGCAGCTGCCTCTTCCCGCCTCTTCTGGTCTCCGCATCCGGTCAGCACCAGCAGCGTCAGCACAAGGATCAGTGCGATCCAACCCCGTTTTTTCATCATTGGTCTGCCCTCCGTTCTCCGTCTGTTCATTCTGCTGTTAATGGTTGTTTTCGGTCAGTCGTCAAATGTGAACCGGTCCATTTCCGCGGTTCCCTCTTCCATCTGGAACACGAAATACACCGCGTGCTTTCCGATAGCCGCACCCTGTACCGGCATGCGGATTTCTCCGTTTGTCAGTTCTGCCCGGGCGATCTCCTTTCCGTCATGCGAGTCCAGCCGGACAATGATCTCGCCTTTCCCTTCTGTTTTCGTGACGACCGTCAGCGTCTTTGGAACAGTCATCCCGAACTGCAGATAGCGGAATCCGACCGCCGTCCCGTCCGTGATGTTCCTGACCGGGGCGGAAATGTCGTCCCGCTGCTCATACACGGGCTCGATCCATGCCGCTTCCTTCCCGCCATGCAGGTGGCAGGCATAGCCGGCGGAGATCCATTGCCGCGCGTCGATCCCGTTCACCTGCGGACCCTGGGAGGTCATTTCCACCGGACAGGAAGCCGCCGGCTTTCCGTCCCTGTAGATGACTTTCCCGAGCCAGACCTTCCCGTCCTTGCCCTGGACAGCGTCAATAGGTTCCAGCATGGCCTGGCGGGAATACTCGTCACGGCCCGTCTGCCGGTGGTAAAACACATACCACTGTCCGTTCACTTCCATGACGGAGCCGTGGTTGTTTCCCCAACGGTAGGTCATCGTTCCCTTGCCGTCTTCATCTGTCAGGATCTCGCCGCCGTTGAAGCTGATATCGCCGCCCCACTGCCAGCCGTCCAGCGGGCTGTCGCTCCACATATAGGACAGGAACCCGTTGCAGTCCTCATACACGCCCAGCGCCGGCTTATGATGGTTGACCCGGCGCGAATAGATATAAATGTATTTTCCGAAGATCTTCCGGGGACTGGAGGCTTCAAAGAAGCATTCACGGCCGAATCCGCCGTCTTCCGGCGCCCATTGGGCATGGCAGTGCGGGATCGGGTTTTCCCGCAGGGTGCCCGGCC
>JAEEGL011138685.1_pt1 | contig 13492 bp, 11 predicted proteins | sample 9134231 | NCBI WGS metagenome assembly JAEEGL01 (sample SAMN16246548, study PRJNA631951) | gut metagenome | biome: gut microbiome; feature: rumen; material: fiber-attached | host: Bos | place: Iran: Karaj | collected 2018-10
CAAAGGCCGCGCGTCTTCTGAGCGTGCTCGGCTGTACTGCGCCGATTGGCGGTATCCGAGTTTCTGCCGCGCGCTCCGGCTCTGTTCCTCCTCAGGTTCCAGGCCGTCCAGATTTGGGAGCAGCAGTCCCCGCTTCGCGCCGTGGCTCACGATAACGCCGTAGCGTTTGACATCCAGCTTGTCCGGGGAATCGATCGGCTCCAGATCGCCCAGCACGTCCACACTAATCTCCAGACTGCTTAATTCGCCTGCCGTGACCGGCGCAAAGCGCGGATCGCGCGAGCAGGCGCTGACCGCGTTCGAAAGGATCTCCTCCGCCACGTTTTTCCGCGTCGCCAGAATTGTCCCGATGCATCCGCGCAGCTGTCCGTTTCTGTGAAGGGAAACAAAGGTTCCCGCCCGCTGCGTCAGCATTTCCTCCGGAAGGCCTGCCGGAACAGAAAGTCTTCTGCGGTCCCGGACCCAGGCTTCCACGGAAGCCCTCGCGAGCTTCACGTAGGCATCGCTTTTCTCCGCCTTTTCCCGGCACTCGCGCTCGGTTTTTTCCTGATAAGCCTGCAGAAAATGCCGCGCCTCGTCCTCTCCGTCCGGATAGAAGGCAGCGATCCCGTAGCCCACGCCGGTCACATCCTGATGCGACAGCACCGTCGCCTTAACGCGCAGGCCGTCAAAGACGCCGGCCAGGATCATAAAGGACCTATGTCCGCATTCCGCCGCCTTCTCGCAGAAGTTTTCGTCAAAATCAAACAGCTCGCCGAACGCCGCCCTTCCCATCACGTCCATGATTCGGCTGTCGTACTCGGGTCCCTCCGGCGAAAAACCGTACGGGCCGTATTCCTTCAGTTTGTGGGACAGATCCCCGCTCGCGATCAGGACGATCCGCTTCCCTGACTCTTCCGCCGCCCGGGCGATGATCTGCCCCAGTCGGTAATGATCCGTAAACGGCAGCCCGGACAGGCCGATCCGTACGATCTTCCCTTCAATATAGCGCTTCCGGATGAAACGCAGCGGGACCATCGTGCCGTGATCGAGCGCCGCATCCCGCTCTCCCATCGTTCCCGCAGGAAGATCTTCCGCCTCCGCCAGTTCGCAGATCCGTTTCACGAGCTCCGTATCGTAATGTTCCGAAAAACGGACGCTGCCCGCTCCGAAACGGCGGAACGAGCCGGCCGCTTCCCGGCCGGGCGAAATGTGAAAATAGTCCGCGTACATCACAGAATGCGGACTGGTTATAACGATCGTATCCGGCTTAAGGTGGGCCACCTCTTCAGCGACCTGCTCATACGCCTGCGACGTTTCCCGGATCTGTTCCTCCTCGCCTTTCCCGACTTCCGGGACGATAAGCGGCGGGTGCGGAACCATAAAGGCGGCCAGAACAGACATCACATCACCTCCCGCTTACAGCTCAATCGGCAGTGTAACGTACTCTCCCTCGCAGGGATTTCCTTCGACAAAGCGGACCAGGCCGCTCTTTAATTCTGCGATAAACGCGTAGTTGGTCTGATAATCGTCCAGGTGAGCCAGGCCTGTCAGCCGGGGATCGTGGTGAGCACATACGCATACGGGATATCCGCGGTGATCCCGGAAAAAGGTCTCGATATCTCCGGCGGTCAGCTCCTTCCGGCTCCGAAGGTTCTGCTTTAATGTCTGCATCCGGAAATAGGTGCTGACGCGGTCGGAATGCCAGTGACTCAGCACCATGCGGGGGCCGCAGAAATGATTGGTATGGACCAGCAGCCCGTCCTCAGGCAGGAGGACGTCGCAGCCAATCGGATCCAGCTCCAGGCTGACCGAAACGCCGTCTTTGTACGTGAGGAGCAGATTGGCGGCAAAAGGGATCGGAGTCTGAGACGCTTCGACATAGGCATCGTTGATATTGCTGCAGTCCAGCACGCTGCGCATGCGTATCCGCAGGGGAACCCCCAGATCCGAGCCGGCCGTATCCAGCGCGTTTAAGGTCAGGCAGATCCCGGCCGTGTTGACGCCCATGCCGCCGATCATCCCTGCCTCCATAAAGAAGATGCGCGCCGGGATCTCTCCCTCCCGGGGCAGCCTGACGATCACGACCGCGTCCCGCTGGGCCACGGTATAGTCCCAGGTCTGGCCGGCCAGAACGGTATCCGGCCGGGTTGCAGGCGCCACGGCGCTTAAGGCCGTGCATTCATTCGGCGCTTTTTTACCGGCTCCAGCAGCGCTGTACATGATCTCCGTACGGCAGTTCAGCGCAAGGATATCCTCGAACTGCACGCCGGCTCCGTCGGCCAGGCCCCGCATTTCTTCCAGATATGCGTCATACTTCCCTTCTATATAAGGCAGGAAGCGGCCGGCGATCCCGCGCGCCTGCTCCCAGGTCACATTCTTTTCCCTCATAAACAGCCTGCTGTAGCTGTCCAGGCTGATCATTATCTCGTCGCGGCACTCCCGCCCGTAAGCCAAGCCTTTTTCGTAGGGGTTGCCGACTAAAAGAATCTGTTTTATTGACATCGTCTTTTCCTCTCTTTTTTATGCTCTTTTCTCTTTTTTTGCTGCTATAACGATCGCAGCAAGGCAGATCAGAATAACCGGGACCAGGATCAAAAGGCGCACCAAAAGCCCTGTATACCATGGCGCGGACTGCAGGTCATATGCCTCGGTATGCCGTTTGGTCAAATACACATAGTCATAAATGCCGAATCCGATATGGGCCCCGATAAACGCAGCCATCACGATGGCGGCTGTCTTTTTTATCTTTTTTGCCATATTATCCTCTTTTTCATCCATCTTCCGGATTATGCCTCCTCTCTGTCCCGAAAAGTACCTAAGAACTATTATCTGAAAGATCCGAGATCATTGTTGTGTCAGTCCCGCCTCTTCCACGGCATCTGATCATCCGCGGCCTTGAAGTTGTAGACAGGTTTCATAACCTCTTTGATGTCCACGGAATCGCGGATCACGTCGATGATATCTTCCAGAGATTTGTACGCCATCGGGGCCTCGTCCAGGGTCTCTGCGCTGACCGAGGTGGTGAAAATCCCCTTCATGGATTCCTTGTACTCCTCCAGGCTGAGCGTATTCCTGGCCGCCGTCCGGGACATGATCCGGCCGGCGCCGTGCGGGGCGGAGTAGTTCCACTCGGGATTTCCGCGGCCGATAGCGAGAACCGAACCGTCCCGCATGTTGATGGGGATCAGGATCTTCTCTCCCTCATGGGCCGCGATCGCTCCTTTCCGCAGGATCATCTCCTCCGTATCGATATAGTTGTGGATCGTATGGAACGCTTCCAGGGCTTTCATCCCGGTGCGGTCCAGGATGATCTTGGCCATCTTCTCGCGGCTGCGACGGGCAAAGCGCTGGCAGATCCCCACGTCGTGCAAATAGTCCTCCAGATAGCTGCCCCACAGCCAGCAGATGTCCTTCGGCGCATCCAGATCCCGCGCCTTGAAATCGTGCTCCAGCCGTTTCAGCGCCGTCTGGATCTCGCGGCGGCGGCCCGCCTCCTTGTAGGTCCGGATGATCTCCCCGCGCTGCTTAAAGTAATCTTCCTTCCCCATATGCAGATCAATGGCCAGCTGCTGGTAGATCTCCGCGACCTGTTTGCCCAGATTCCGGCTGCCGGAGTGGATGATCAGATAAAACATCCCGTCGGATGCCTTCTCTACCTCTATAAAGTGATTCCCGCCGCCCAGCGTCCCTAAAGATCGCTCCAGCCGCTTGGTATCCTTCAGCTCGCGATAGCACCTAAGCCCCGTCAGATCGAAATGCTCCGTCCGCCCCTCCCAGGTGTTCATCCCGGAAGGGATGTAGTGGCAGACCTCGTCGATCAGCTTAAAATCCGGCTCTTTTCCATCCAGTTTCACGGTGTACATGCCGCAGCCGATATCCACACCGACGATATTCGGGCAGGCCTTGTCGATGACCGTCATCGTCGTGCCGATGGTGCAACCCTTTCCGGCGTGCACGTCCGGCATGATGCGGACGCGGCTGCCCTCCGTCAGCGCGTAATCGCACATGTTTCGGATCTGCTCGATCGCCTCCTCTTCCACGACCTTCGCATAGCAGATGGCCGTCGTCACTTTTCCCTGTATCTCAAACATTTTTCTTTCCCGACGCAGCGGCGTCGATAACATTCTGATAACACGCTCTTGTTTCCCGATCCCGGCAGACCATGGTCACAGCCATGCCGTAATCCGGGTTTTCAGAAAGCCAGTCCGATACCGCACGAAGCGCGATCTCGGCGGCGGCCTGCTTCGGATATCCGTAAACACCGGTCGAGATGGCCGGGAAGGCCACCGTGTGAAGACCGTGCTCTTTGGCCACTTCCAGCGAATTCCGATAGCACGCATACAGCAGCTTTTCACAGCGCGGATCTTTCGCCTGATAAATGGGTCCCACCGTATGAATCACATACCTCGCGGGAAGCCGCCATCCGCCGGTGATCTTCGCTTCACCGGTCTCGCAGCCGCCCAGTTTCCGGCATTCCTCGTCCAGGCCGGGTCCTGCTGCCCTGTGGATCGCGCCGTCCACGCCGCCACCGCCGCGCAGCGATCTGTTTGCCGCATTCACGATGGCATCGACCTTCAGTTCCGTGATGTCCCCCATCTCGATACAGATACGGTTTCCGTTATTTTCTTCTGTCATGCTGTTTCCTTTCAGGCCCGGATCGTCAGCCTCCCGGCTTTCCCGTCCCTTTAGGCTGTCAAAGCGTTTCAGCACCTTCCCCATGTCTTTCGGAAGACGCTTCAGACATTCGTCTTCCAGCTCTTTAGGAACGCCGTAAAACGCCTCCGCCATGCTCCCGGCGATACAGGTCAGCGTATCGCAGTCTCCGCCCAGCGAGACGGCTGTCCGGATCACATCCTCAAAGCTCTGTCCCTCCAGAAAAGCGGTGATCGCTTCCGGCACAGTTTCCTGGCAAGATTCCACATGATGGTATGTCGGACGGATCTCGTCACAGGTCCGGGAAAGATCGTATCCGAACTCACGAATGATGTAATTCTTTATCTCTTCCTTATTTTTTCCGTTTCTGGCAAGATAAATGGCCGATGCTGTCGCTTCGGCGCCTTTTATCCCTTCCGGATGATCGTGCGTGACTTCGGCTGTCAGCCTGGCGGCATGCCTGGTCTCTTCCAGGCTGCCGTACAGCCAGCCGGCGGCGGACACCCGCATCGCCGAACCGTTGCCGAAGCTGCCGTACGGCTGGGGATCCTCCGCCCATAGCCAGTGAATAAAGCGGGCGCCGTACCCGGCGGCGGGGTACTTCCTTCCCCACTTCTGCATGGACCCAACCAGCGCCTTTTTGATCTCCTTATCGCTTTTTCCCAGGCTGTCCGTCAGCGCTTCCGCGACCGCGACAGTCATTACGCTGTCATCCGTGAACCCGGATCCTTTGCAAAAAAGCGGAAAATCCTTTGTTTTATCCCCTCTGTCAAACTCATAGGGGGCCCCGATCATATCTCCCAAAATGGCTCCGACCATTTTATCATCCTCCTTTTTTCTGAATGAGCTTTCCGATCTTTTCAGCTGCGGCAAGATACCCCCATGCCACGGCAAGCAGGAAAATCAGAAGGATCAGGATCCACCAGACGCATCCCATATAGGGCAGTTTGTCCGTAAAGCCGAACGCACCGGCCGGACTGCCCCAGTTCAGGAAATAGTACGGATAGTTCTGTCCTCTCGCAAAATCCCAGCCCCTAACGAATCCGATCCCCGCGTAGATAACATATAACAGCGGCGGGATGAGCACATAGACCGCGCTCTTTTTTTCGATCCCGGTGCCCGATGCGGCGACGAAGAAATCGGCGACGGCCGCCAGCGGAACGATAAGATGCGTCAGTGTGTTCGGTACGCTCCAGGCCGCTTTTCCCAGGATGGGAGCCAGCAGCACGGCAAACACGGCTCCGGTCAGTGTAATAGAGACGGTGCCCACAAGTTTCACAACATACCACGCACTGCCGGCCGGCCTGTTCCGCAAAAGAAAAATCGCACCGATCAGGCAGATAAGCGCTATGGCGATATTGGACTGGATCGTGAAATACATAAAGATCCGGCTCCCGCCCATAAAGCTGTTTCTGCCGGCGGAAGCGCTCATGATAGTGCCCGCGGCCGCGGACAGGACCACGATAAATTTCAGTGCCAAACTGATGATTCGCCTTGTTTTTGAAATCGTATTCATAGCGTAAACTGCGGGGTCCTCATTTCACGGGCCAGTTATACTCCAGCCCGAAATCGTGCTCGTCCGCCTCGCCTTGCAGATAGTCGTAGCCCGCCTCGGAAACGATCCGAAAACCGCATTTTTCATGCGTCTTTAAAGAGGCGAGGTTCTTTTTACTGACGCAGTCGCAAAGCCTGAAGGGCCCTTCCTGTTTCAAAGAATCGATAACGCCCGAAAGAAGCCGGGACGCATATCCCTTTTTCCTGTTATCCGGGTGGGTCTCCAGGGCCTCAAGGTAGTACAGCCCCGGTTGGATCCGGTTGATCCTTAAAGCGCTGATCCAAACACCGTTTTCTTCCAGAATCCAGTAAGAAGCACCGGGATCGCTGAAAAAGTCGTCCTTGAGAAACGCGAGAAACCCTTCTTCAACCATCCGCACCGCCAGATCTTTATCCGTTTCGTCGGGATAAAAATAATCGGTGTTTTCAAAATTGCTTTCGGAATAGACGTCCATCAGCTTTCTTTTATCCAGATCCCGGTATTCCGTTATTTTAAGCAGCATGGCCGCCTCCGTTCATCTGCAAAAGTTCTCTATTGCCGCTGCCGCAAACTGGGCGGTGCCTTCACCGCCGGCGCGGTCGATATTCTCCGTAAACTCACCGCCGGCCGCATAGGCCTTGCCCAATCCGCTTAAAATCTCTTTTGTGCAGGTATAATAGTGCTCCGTGATGAAACCCTTAAGCTTCTTGACCAGGCCCTGCGCCTTGGGGGAAGCGGGATCACCCTCTTTTGCGGCGCCGAATTCCGAAAAGATTTCCATCATCTGTCCGGCATAAGACGCCTCAGCCTCTTTGCTGCGGCCCGCGGCTTTCTGCTCAAACTCTTTATACGCAGCCGTTTCTCCCCAGGAGGCTTTGGCCTGCGCGGCATATTCATCCAGTTTCTTCGTGTCAAATGCATCTAAACTCATTGTGTTGTCTCCTGTTTCTGGCATTTTACGGGCAGGCGGGTTAAGCGGAACACTGTCATATGCGCGGTTCGTACCGGTCATAGCCGGGGACGCTCAGTCGCGGGTAAACTTATCGTACCCCTCAAAAAGCAGACGCACGTCGCGTTCGGGATCGGACTCCACCCGGTCGGTCTTATCGAAAATATAGGTATAGCGCGTATCCGGCGTATAGACGGGCCAGGGAGCGTCCGGCAGGCTCGGATCGCCGGTGGCGGCAAAAGCGCCCCAGTGTCTCGCCATGCTGTTGCCGACAGCTGCCATCTCTTCTTCGCAGCCCGCGGCGAGCTGCTCATAGCTGCAGCAGATTCTGTCTGTTTTCAGATCGAACAGCGTAAAATGATCGGTTCCGTGGCAGGCATGGTAGCCCGTCTCCTCCAGACCCCTGGTGCGGTAATCGTAGCGGTAAATGTATGCAGGCACGCGGCTTCCGGCTTTTTCGGCCACCCTCGCCTTGGTGATCGTGTACATAATATCCGTCATGGCCTGAGGCGAGCCGTCTTCCATATTCATATAGTACGGCCGCAGTTTTTCGCGAAGTTCCGGCGCCATATGCTGCAGCGCCCAGGTGATCCGCTTTTTCGAGTCTTCCGGCGTTAAGCCCCAGCTGTAATCCAGCTTCTGCTGCCAGCCTTCCTCGCGCGTGCTGCCCATGATAAAGGGCTTGTCCAGACCTTCGTAATCATAGGTGGTAGGGAAGCCCTGTACCAGTTTGCCGTCAATGACCGGTCCCACCGCGCAGGACGGATGGTATTTGGCCAGCATGGGGCCGATAAAGCGCCAGTAAGCCGCATAAAGCTTTTCATAAGGCATCTCCAGGAGTTCTTCAACCCGGGACGCGTCGAGCCCCAGCTTATCCAGATAAAGCCGGCACAGCTCATCCTCCTCTTCCACGGTGAAAAAGCTCTCCACACAGCTGCTCTGGATAATGCATTTGTGGAACAGCGGATAAGCGGAGGGCGTCATCATGAGGGCGTTGATGGCGCAGGCACCGGCAGAAAGGCCGGCAACGGTCACATTGTTCACATCGCCGCAGAAGGACGGCGCCGCGATCTGAATCCATTTTAACGCCTGGATCAGGTCCAGCTGACCGAGATTGTCGTCAAAACGGTCGCTGTAGCGGCGGAAATTCATATAGCCGAAGATATTTAGCCGGTGATTGACGGCAAATACCACGCAGCGGCCTTCTCTGGCCAGACGGGCACAGTTGTAATTCGGGCCCCCGTCTTCCTTCCGGCCGGATACGCCGCCGCTCGCAAAAGCGCTGCCGGGGATCCACATGATGACAGGCGTGCCCGGCTGAACGTCCTTCGGGACGAATACATTCGCGTAGAGGCAGTCCTCGGAAAAATTGGCAAAAGTAAAAGGCGGAATGGGCCGCTGCATGGGGTTCGGCGCGGGTTCAAGCGCTTCACGCACACCGCTCCAGGGCTCGGGCATCTGTGGCACGCGGAAGCGAAGCTCTCCCACGGGAGGTTTGGCAAAGGGCACCGCATAGAATTTCAGCACGCCGTCCTCTTCAAAACCTTGCAGGGTACCGAATGGGGTCTGAACCAGAGTATTCATCATGAACTCCTTTCCCTAACCGTTCTGTATTTTCTCCTTCGCGCAGTCCGCCGCAAAGGATCTGTTTTCTGAGCTGTTCCGATCAAAGTATATCATGGGAAAGCACGCTTGTATTGCATTTTTCCATTGTTTTCAGTAAAATTATAATATCATTCAGGCAGAAATGCCGTGAAACGGTCTGTGAAAGAAAGAGGAATGAATTATGTCAGCGGAACGGTGGATCGACGCACTGGATTTTGAAACAAAGGGCGGATGGAAAGAAGATACGCAGTTCGTTCATCTGATGGGCAGCGGCTATCTGATCGCCGCCGATGAACCCGGCGTACCGGTGGAAGATGCGGTGACCCGTGTAAATCTCCCTCACGCGGGGCTGTACCGTGTCTGGGTCCGCGACCGGAACTGGCTGCGGCCGCATGCTCCCGGTATTTTCACGCTGGAGGTCGGCGGGATCCGGAACGGTACCGTCCTGGGACGGCAGCCCTCGGATGCCTGGCTCTGGGAGATCGCCGGAGACTACCGGCTGGAAAAAGGCGAGATTTCGCTTAAAGTCTGCGATCTGAGCGGCTATTTCGGCCGATTCTCCTCAATCCTGATCACGGACGATCTCGACTACGTTCCGCCCCGGGAAACGGAGCGCATGCTGCGGGAGCGGGCCCGGATAAAAGGCCTGTCGACCGGGATCCGCTTCGGCGGCGATTATGATATTGTCGTCGTCGGCGGGGGGCCCGGCGGTGTACCGGCGGCCCTCGCCGGTGCCCGCATGGGGGCAAAGACCCTGCTGCTGCAGGACAGACCCATGCTGGGCGGCAACGGCAGCAGCGAGATCGGCATTACCTTCGACGGCGCTGAGGTCGCTTTTCCGCGCGCCCGGGAGGGCGGCATTGCAGAAGAGATCCGCCGTCTGCGCGACCGCGAGACGGAACCGATAGGCGAATGGACCCGGGCGATGGAGCAGCTGACGGCCGCGGAGAAAAACCTGACCGTGATTTGCGGCCAGCATGTAAGCGATGCGGAAATGACCCAGGAAAACCGGATCGGTGCTGTCATTGCGACAGATACGCGGTCGCTGGAAAAGACACGCTATACCGGGCGGATCTTCATCGACTGCACCGGAGATGCCTGGCTGGGCTACTATGCGGGCGCGAAATACCGTATCGGACGGGAATCGGCCGCGCAGCACGGCGAGGATATGGCGCCCGAAGCGGCCGACACCCTGACCATGAGCGGATGTATCCGCGGCGGCGGTCTGCCCTTCTTCTTTGACGGAGAGGAGGACGCACCCTTCCATGCGCCGGAATGGGTCCCGCGGCTCCCGGAAGACGATATCGAATTCGGCCGCGTGATCAGTCACAAAGCCCGTATGTACTGGTGGCTGGAAGCACCGAACGATTACGACGACATGTGGGACGGGGAAGAGACCCGCGACGCCCTGTTTCTGGTGATTCTGGGCTATCTGGACCATCTGAAGAATCACTGGTCCGGCCGGGAGACGGTGAAGAAGACCCGCTTCCGCTTCGCCAGCGTCATTAACGGGCGGCGGGAATCGCGGCGGCTGATCGGCGACTATGTTCTGACACAGGATGACTGCACCGAAGGACGCCGTTTTGACGACGCGGTCTCCTATTCCGGCTGGGCGCTGGATATCCATCATCCGAAAGGCATCTACTCCGGAAAGGAAGGGCCTCTTTACTGCGCCAGAGCGGTGAAAATGCCTCATATTCCGTTCCGCTGCCTCTATTCGGTCAATATCGACAACCTGCTCATGGCGGGCAGAAATGTCAGCGTCACGCATATCGCGTTAGGGACCGTGCGGGTACAGAATACCATCGCGACGCTCGGCCAGGCGGCAGGCACGGCAGCGGCCCTGTGTGTCCGCTACGGCGAAACGCCGCGGGACATCTGTCAGCACCGCATGAAACAGCTGCAGCAGCAGCTGATAAAGGACGATCAGTACATTCCGGGATTAAAGAACGAGGATCCGAACGATCCCTGCCTGCTGGCGGAGGCGACGGCTTCCAGCGTGAGCCGGACCGAAATCTTCCGTCCCACGCACGGCAGCATCGGGCCGCTTGTGCCGCTGGATAAGGACCGGGCTGCCGTTGCCGGCTTCTCTGCGGCACGGGGCGATATCCGACAGATCTGGCTGAGGCTCCATTCCGATCTTGACGAGGCGAAGACGCTTACGGTCCGTGTCCGTCCCCTCGGCGATCTGGATACCGCCGCGCAGAACGGCCTGGTCTATGAGGCACAGGCTTCGGTTCCGCCGAAAGGAGAAAACTGGGTGGAGTTTCCTGTTGACATCCCGATCGATCCGGCCCAGTTCCGCGACGGCTCCTATCTTCAGGTCTGGCTGGAGAAGACGGACGGGATCAGCTGGCGCTCGGTGGAAAAACTCTCCAACTACCGCCAGGCCGGCTACCGTCTGGATGACGGCAGCTGGAAGATGCGCGCGGGCGTCTGTCTGGATTTTACCGTAAGAGAGCCGAAAGTCATGCCGGCCGACTGCTCGCCGGCAGCCGCCATCAACGGATATTCCCGCATTCTGAGCGCCGATGAGTACGAGTGGGTCTCCGATCCGGCGGAACCTCTGCCGCAGTGGCTGAGCGTGAGCTTCCGCGCGCCGGCGAAGATCTGCTCCGTGAGCCTCGTATTCGATACCGACATGACGAACCCCGGTACCTGCACCCTGGCCCGCTTCCCCGCGGTCAGCAGCTGCGTCAGGGATTATACCGTAGAGGCCTTTACCGGAACGGAATGGATCACGGTGGCCGATGTTAAGGACAATTTCATGCGGAAGCGGACGCACCGCTTCGCTGCTGTAACGGCAGAAAAAATAAAGATCACCGTTTTCGCCACCTGGGGCGATCCGTCCGCCCGCATCACGGAAGTCCGCGCGGAACAGGAGGCATAATTACCGCGTCAATTAAACGTTTCAATGAAGAAACACCGGGGCAGGTATCTGTCCCGGTATTCTTGTGCCGAATTAAAACTGATTATTCAAAATTAAGCTGATTATTCCAGAAAAATCGTTCCGGATCCTCTCGAACGCGCCGCCCGCATCACGCTTTTAGCGCATCTGCCAGCATTTTGGCAGCGTCGGCGGCAAGGCGCAGGGCCCCAGGCAGCATCTCCGTCGGGAAAATGCTCGCATACTGCAGGATCTCCAGATTCATGGAACCGCCATAACGCACCTCGCGGAGCGCTTCCGTCACCTCATCCCACGGGACCGTATAAGTAAGGCTCGGCGACGGGTGGTCTTTCGTTTTGCAGCGGACGTCCCAATCCTTATCGCGGCCGAAATAGCGGGAAACCGCCGGGATCTGATGCATATCCTTCACGCTGTCATTGTCATGGACGTGCAGATATTCAAAATGGCCCGCGCTGCGGCGGATGAATTCCGGTGCGTTTCTGTATGACAGATTGGCATGGCCGATATCCAGACAGCCGGTGATATACGGGCTGCTTAACTTATCCTGGATCTCACAGAAGGCCTCCGGCATTCCCAAAGTGGCCCGCTTCATAGCCTCGCTCGTGTTCACGGCCCCGTACAGGTTTTCCACACCGATCTTAATGCCGAACTTCTCGGCGTAGGGCAAGAGGGAACGGAAATAGCGCAGGTTGTAGTCCATGGCATCCGTGCCGTCCGTCGGCCGTACCGTGTGTACCACGATCATAGGCGCGCCGAGTGCCGCCGCGAATTCCATCGACTTTACGATGCGGTAATATTCTTTTTCGCTCAGATCCATTTTATTGCCGTAGCGGAAACGGAGCGGCGCATGCGACTGGCTGAAACACATGCCCCGCTCTTCGGCATAGCGCCGTAAGGCGGCGGCCGTCTTTAAGGAATTCGGCGCGTTCACCGTTTCTTCCCAGTCATCCATGAGGCACAGGGAATAGTCGATACCGGTGAAGCCGGCCTCCTTCAGCATATCCACGGCTTTTTCATCGCCGACGCGCTGCCGTATGATCACGTTTTCCATTGAGATGAGCATCCCGGTCTCCTCCTCTTCTTTTAGTCGTCTGTCTTGAAATGATGCACCTTTATGTGATCATCTCTCTTTCTGATCACAGCGGCATTTTCGAGCGTCGTCGCATCATTGTCGACAACATAATAGCTGACGTCCTCCAGCATCTTATACTGCCGATACGCGGTCACCGCCCCGGCCAGGCAGAACGCCACGGCCAGGATCACCGGGCCGGCCTCCTCTTTCTTTATAAACATGCAGAGAAGGAACAGAAAGGCGCAGAGAATAAAAGCCAGGGGGATCAGCTTCGAGCATAGATGATAGCGCTCAAAACCGCGCCTGTAATCACCGATGGTGATGCGTTCCTCCAGCGAACGGTAGGTATTGAAGGCAAAAGCCTTCAACACCAGCAACGCGAACAGGATCACCTGCCCGATAGCGCCGTAAATAAGCCGGTTCGCGGTAACGGGCATGCAGGCGGCCCCGGCAAAGAAGCCGATCGTGAGCAGCCCTAGGGCAGCCGAAACCAGCCGGCGCTTGATGCGCCGGCTGCGGTCGCCCTCTTCAATATACCAGGATCCCTTGTATTTCCGCACGATGACTGATTTGCCGCTGCTGCTTATGGTTTCGTACTCGATATAGTCCTCAAAATAGCGGTGATAGAAGCGGCTGTGAAAGTTGCGCTTCTTGGGATCGGGATCCATCGTATCCTTTTTGTTGTTCAGAAAACCGTAAATGCTCATGCTTTCTCCGGCGGAGAGGGTTTATTTCGGGGCTTTGAAAATGTTGCCGGTCTCACTGTAATAGCCGGCACAGGCGTAGGGA
>JAEEGL011651065.1_pt1 | contig 13492 bp, 11 predicted proteins | sample 9134231 | NCBI WGS metagenome assembly JAEEGL01 (sample SAMN16246548, study PRJNA631951) | gut metagenome | biome: gut microbiome; feature: rumen; material: fiber-attached | host: Bos | place: Iran: Karaj | collected 2018-10
AAAAGGAAAAATGGAAATGAAAAAAGAAATTAAAAATGTAAAATGAATTCTAAATAATTCAAATAATTTCAATAATTTTTGAAATTATTACATGTTATTAACTAAAGAAGAAAGTTATTTTCTTCTTCTTTAATCTTCTAAAATTTCCAAAAGTCCGTTAAGTAAAAATTTATTCATTACACATTAAAAATAATAAATAAAATATAGGAAAAATTCAAACTTAAATTAAATATGATAATCAAAATTTTAAAGGGTTTCCTCATGGTAAAATAGATAATAAAATATTATGGCTAAAATATATATTTCTTTCATTTTAGGATTTATCATTGGATTAATAGTAAAATTATGTTTTATTCAATTAATATCATTCTTGATATAATAATCTTAAAAAATCTTTAAATAGAAATATATAATTATCTTAATATTTAGATTTATAATATTTAATAAAGAATTAAAATTCTAATTTTTAAAAATTTATGATTTTTTTAATTAAATTAGAAAATGTCTAATAATAAAGATAAAAAAATATTAAAAAAAGAAGAAACAGAAGATGAAGAAGAATATGAAGAAGAAGAAGAAGAATATGAAGAGGAAGAAGAAGAATATGAAGAAGAAGAAGAAGAAGAGGAAGAGGAAGAAGAAAAACCTAAAAAAATTATAAATCATCCTCAAAAAAATACAACAATTAAAAAAGAAATTGAAATTAATAAAAATTCACAAATAAATATTAATCAAAAACCAAATATCAATATATCTAATAGAAATTTAATTAATAATAATAAAAGTATAATTGATAGAATTAATTTAAATAAATCTGTTGTTTTAAATAGACCAACTGCTCTTATTCAAAATTTAAATTCAAGTTTAAATAATTCTCTCAATAATTCAATTAATAATTCATTAAATAGAATACCTATTAAACTAAATCAAAAAGAAATAAATGAAAAAAGAGAAATGATTAGAAGAAGAATTAATGAAAAATTAATTAATAAAAATATATTAAGAGATGATAATAATAATATTAATAATCAAAATGAAAAAAAAGATAATCAAAATAAAAATATCATTGAAAAAAAGAATGATAATCAATTTAACAATATTATTGAAAATAAAAAGGTTCTTCAAAGTATAAATAAAAATATAAATGAAAAAAAAGAAAGTTTATTAAATGAAATAACAAAAGAAAATGAAATTGAAAAAAATATTAAAAAAGAAAAAAAAATTAAAAAAGAAAGAAAAATAAAAGGAAATAAAGGTTTTGAAGATTATATAATAGATGGGATTGAAATAGAAATAATTAAAAAAGTAAATGATGAAAAAGAATTAAAAGCAAATGGAGTTGAAGTAGAAAAATTTTATTATAATGATTTAAATGAAATAACCAAAGAAAAATTAAAAAATAAAGGAAGAAAAACAAGTAAACAAATGAAAAAACCAAAAATGAAAAATTTAAATATAAATGAAATAATAAATAATAGAGAAAAAGAAGTAAATAATAATAAGCAAATTCAACAATATAAGAAATTAGATATTAATAATAATCAAAATATTAAGAATAATATTTATCAAATTAATAATCAAAATTTAGAATATTCAAGAAGTTATAAAACTTTTAGAAACAAAAATCCAAGATTTTTTCAAAAAAATGTTCAATATTATAATCCTAAATTTTATAGTAGAAATATTAAAAATTTTAATTATGATGATGATAATCAAAATTTTAATACTTATTATGGTCAAATGTCTTCAAGAGGTTATAATTCTTTTATTAGCAATGATTTAAATAATTATTATAATAACAAAAATAGATTTTCTAATATTAAAATGACTTTTAGAAATAATCCTGTTGTTGTTAAATTGAGAGGAGGAACTAAAATAATTTTAAAAAATGATAAAAGAATGAATCATAATCATAATTAAAAAGAAAAAAAAATGTATCAAAAAAGTATAAATCAAAAAAATTTATTTTATTTTATCTTATAAATTAAATAAAAAAGATAAAATAAAAAATTAAGATTATTTCACAATATTTAATATAATTATATTTATCTAATTTAATTAATAATTTTATTTTCATTTAAAATAATTATTATCAAATAATAAGTTCTTTAATTGTTTTTATTCCTTATTTTTATTTCTTTTAATTATTTAAACAATATTGTTCGATTAATTATTTTTCATTTATAATCAACTTTTTTTATAGTTTTCATTAAATTTAATTTAATTCTTTGTAAAAAAATTTTTTGAAAATGTTTGAAATTTTATATTATTAAAGATTGAAACAAGCTTATTTTTTTCTTTATTTAGTTCTTATTGAAATTTATGCATTAGAAGAATTCGAAATTAATAAATTGAAAGGAAATATAATTAATCTCTTGAATTATTTTTCACTACATTGTGTTTATTTTTATTAAATTTTATGATTCTTAATAAATTAATTTAATAATTAAGAAATTATCCTCAGCATATCTTTAAATTATAAAAGAAAATTTGATATATGGTAATAAGAAGGAAGTATATAACAATATAAAAAATCTTTTTATATATAATATAAATTATTGATTAATTCTTTGTTATAAATGAAGTAAAAGAATAATGATTACCTTCAATTTTTTTGGAAAAATATAGTTCTTATCCTGATAAATTTTCTTCTTTTTATATTTATTATATAAACTTATTATTTATATTTTTTTTATAAACATTTTTTTTAATTTTTTTAGTTTAAATATATATGAAAAATTCTTTGTTTAATACATTAATTATAAGATTTTTTCCTTATTATATGATATTTAGTAAATTCTTATCTAACAAAAATATCAAATAAATAAAACTTTTTAATGAAATTTTTAAGTTTTATGTTTATGTATTCTTTATTCATTTTTTTCTTTTTGTTTGGGGAAGACAACAAGATTACTTTTAATTTTTAAAAAGAAAGAAAGAAATTTTTTTAGAAAATCCAAGGCAAAATTTATCTGAAATAATTATTTTTCAAATTTATGTTTTTATGTTTGTTTAATTATTTTTGGTTTATTGAAGAAAAAATTTCATATAAGAAATTAATACTTATTTTTATTGTTTATCCATTCATTTTTTAGATATTATTTATATTATCATTGAATAATACAAATTATTTTAATCTAATAAAATAAATTTTGATGTAATTAAAAATTATTAATGTGATTTTATGAAACAAAAAAAAAATTTATAAGGAGATGATGATAAAAAAATTATAAAATACCTAATAAATTTAATATAATATTTTTCAAAATTAAAATAAATTAAACTAAAACCTAAAATTAAAAAACAATGGAAGAACATGTGAAAATAATAAAGAAAAAATTAGAGCAAAAAAAATATAAAGAACATAAAAAAATAGAATCATTTGAAGAATATATAGAAAAAAGAGAATTTAAATATGGAGAGCCAGTATATTTATGTGTATATCATTTATTTTGGATAAATTATATTTTACAAATATTTGGTTTAGGTTTATTTCACACAACAATAGAAATAAATGAAAAAGAATATTCCTTTGGTTCAACAAAAGAAGATATTCCAGGAATATTTTTAAACAAAGCAGGTGAATTAAAGCATTTAACATTAAAAGAAAAAATATATTTAGGAAATACATTATATAAAGAAGAAAGAATATATAAATTATTATATTTACAAAGTCCTTATTGGATGGGAAGAACATATGATCCTTTTGTTAAAAATTGTAATCATTTTACTAATTTTTTTTCAAGAATATTACTTAATGGAAAAGTATATTATCCAAGTTATATTAATAAATTATCTAAATATGGAATGTTATTTGCATCCTTTTATCCTCCTATTAAAAGATTATATGGTGATTTTGCTAAAAGATTTACTAATAGTAATATTGATGTTTTTTCTCCTATTATTTTATCAAATGGTAAATTAAAAAATAAGAAACAATCTAAAGATTCTTTAAATAATATTTACGATCAAAATAATTCTAAAACTTCTGATCAAGAAGTTGAATTTAAAGATGGAAATATTATTATTAAAATTCCTGATAATTCAAAAGATGAAGATAAATTTAAAGCAATTGATAATAAGAATAATAATTTAAATCAATTAAATCAAAATTCTAATTTGGATAATATTTTAAAAAATATTTTTGAATTAAATCCTTTTTTGAATAAATTTAATTATGATTATTTATTACAAAATTCAAATAGCATTTTAAAAGAATTTTTTGAAATATTAAAAGAAGCAGAAGAATCTTTAGAAAGAAAAAATGATTTAAAGAAAAGTATAGAATTATTTCATAAAGCTTTATATATTTTAGATTTATTTATTGAAGAAAATGAAAAAATAAATCCAATTGAAGAAATAGAATTTAATAAAATGTTTGATAAAGAATCATTCACAAAAATTAAAAAAACTACAATAAGTATGTTTATCAAACAGAAAATATTACATGAATTATTTTATATTTATTATCTTCAAAAAAATATTAATGAAATGGAAAAAACTGTGTTAGATATGTTATTAATAGATAAAAATGATTATTTTGCAATATTTAATTTTTCTTATGTTAGATATAAACAAGTTAGAATCCCTGAAAGTGATGAATTATTAGGAAATGCAATTGAACTTTCAAAAAGCACAAATAATAAAAGTTTTGAAAAAGCTTTACATAATTTTGAAGGTATTCTTAATATAAATTAAATTAATATCATTATTATATATATATAATTTAAAAAAAATTTTTAAGTGAAATAATTCATTTGATGAATCTGATAATGAGAAATATATATATAAAGAAATATGTAAGAATTATATTATTGAATGCTTTGAAGGGAATAATAATATATATCATATAATGAAAAAAAAATGGAATATCATTGGAAATGATAAAGGAAAAAAAGTATATACTATATCCCAATCCCAATTTATTATTAATTTATATATAATTAATAATTATTAACTACTTATCTAAATTAATTACCTTTTAAACAAAAAAATACAATATATCAAGGAATTTTATTTAAAGAAAAAAATTTAACATTATTTTGACCATTTCTCCTCCCCCAATCATTTGAAACAACCTTGTCTTTTGCAGCACTTATTGTTTGATTGTGGCAATAAACAATTCCACAATCTGTACCATCAGTACAAACATCACCTCCTTCTGCTTTTTATCTGTCAACTTCTTCAAAATTTGGAACTTCACCATCATACCATTGTTGTGCAGTCGGTGGTCTTTCAGTTTTTCCTTCTAATTTAATTTTCAATCTTTCATCAGAAATTATGTTAGGAGTTCCTATATCAATTAAAGATGCTAATAATATTTCATATACAAATAAATTATTTTTCAATTCAAACGTTCCAAATTTAACATTGGGATTTCTTTTAGCTTGTCTAGATTGAAAATAAGACCAAGCTTTTTCACCGAGATTTGCTTCAGCTATTCTTAAAATTTCATTTTTAAATGCTTTAATAGTTGTCATGAATTGTTTTGTTAAGACGAAAATAGTTAAAAATCTATTTTATTACTAATTATAAAAAAAGAAGTTATTTTATTATTGATAAAAAAATATTTATTTATTAATTTGAATTGGGATTGGGCTATTCCTCAATCATTCTTATTGAAATAAAAATGAGAAAGATTATGATGAAAATAAAATAGTTAATTCAGAAAAAGATTTTATCAAAAAAATGATATAAATTTTTCTTTTATTAATAAAAATTTAAATGATTATAAAAATAATATAATAAAATGCTCCTTATTCTCTAACTAAATTATTTAAAGTAATTTCATCAAGGAAATGAAAGAGAAATGAAATTATGTTTATCTTCGATTTATATTAAATTTAAAGGTTAAAAAAACATAAATATAAAAAAATTATTTATCTTTATATTTAATTCAATTCTTTTTTTATAATTCAGAAATTAATATTCCATAAATTTTATTTACTCTTTTTAAATTTAATAAAGATTTAATGAAGTAATTTTTGAAAGAAATTATGAATTATATTATTCCTAATAAAGAAAATTATAGACAATATAAATATAATAAAAAATATCATATTTATAAATTCATATGAATTACTTATGGAAAAATATTTGAAGAAGAAGTTAGAATGCCAATAATTCAATTAATTTTTGTCAAAACTAAAATATTTATATTATTGATGTGAAATTATTTACTTTTTTTATTCTAAAGATATGTTAAAGTGGGATTTTTTTAATTGATTATCATTTTTATTTTTCGTAAAATCATTGTCCAATTTCCTAATATAAATAAAAATATTCTAATGAATGAAAATAGAATAAGATAAAATAATTTAAATGATAAAAGTTCATTTATTTATTTATATAAATCAAGAAAATAAAAATTTTTTATTAACTTTAAATCCAATGACTTTAGAAATTAAAATATACAAAAATACAAAAGAATTAATTTCACTATAAATGAATTTCTTTTAATATTAGAATCCTCAAAATTTATTGAAACATTTGATTTTTTAAACAAATTTATAAAATATAATTCATAGATTAAAAATTTAATAATTTTTCTAATTTTTTTTTTGGTTGTTTTGTTTTCAGAGTGTTATTTCTTTATTATAGAGTTTTAAAAAATAAATAATATATATTATGAATATAATATTAATTCTTATCATTATTTTTAAATTTTAAAATTTAATTTAACTCAATTTAAAAAATAAATAACAAATGGATTATTCTTATCCTAATTCATTAAAAAAATTAAGAGCATGTATAAATTGTCATTTAATTAAAACAGAATCTCAATTTTTAAAAGATGGATGTGATAATTGTACTTCAATTAATTTAAATGAAATTTCAAATTATATCACTTCAAATTTTAAAGGTATGATTGCTATAACTTATCCTCAAGGAAGTTGGTGTGCTAAATGGTTAAATAAAAGTAATATTATATTTTTTTAAGTTTTTTATTATTTATTAAATAAATTTAGATGATTTAATTCCTGGATTTTATTGTTTAGATATGGTAACTTTTAATGAAAATGATGATAATGGAGATAATTATGAAAATGATAATGAAGAAGAAGAAGAATATTATGATAATAAAATAATTGATGACAATTGAAAGAATATTTTTTAAATTAAATAGTTAATTTTTTAAAAATTTATTATTTTTAAAATTAAAATATTTAAAAAAAAAAATAATAATTTTAATTAAATTAACTTTATTAAAAATTACTCTTTGAAATTCCTATTTTTGTTGATTGATTTGTTGAATTAAAGGAATTAAAATTATTATTGAAATTATTAGATAATATATTATTCATATTTTTTTTATTTTCTAATTTTTCATTTTGAGAATTTAATTCATAAATTTCTTGATTTTTCCTATTAATAATTTCATTTAAATTCTTATTTAATTGAATAGAATTTTGTATTTCATTACAATATTTTTGTTGAAGTAAATCTTCTCTTTGTAAAGCTTCATGTAATTGATTTTGAACATTTTTCATATTATCATCCATTTTTTGAATATCATATTTATTTCTTCTTAAAGCATCATTATAAGCTTTTTTCTCAGAAATATAATTAGTATTTATTTCATTTATTCTTCTTTTTAACTGTTCATTTTCATTTGATAACATTTGAATTTGTGATAAAAGATTTTGATAATTTTTAATTAAATCATTATTATCATATTGAAGTTTATTTATTGCTATTGATTTTTCATTTAATATTTTTTTAATATATGATATTGTATTTTCATAATAATCTCTTATTTTTTTTTCTTTCTTTTTATATGCTTTTATTAATAAAATTTTAAAAGATTTTGATAAATAATGACTATGAATTAATTTATTTATTCTTTCTTTTTTATTTTTACAATTACTAATTTGATGTTTTATTTTAACTAAAAATTGTTTATAGAAAATATTTGGATATAAACTTTGGAATATTTTATTCTTATTTTTTGAATATGATTTTTCAATTGATTTTTTTTTATTATCTTTTAATTTTTCAAGAGTATAAGAATATATTAATTTTTTTCTTAAACTTGCAAAACGAGAGAAAGGATCAATTTGTGCAAGATTTAAAATTTTTTTTAAAACTAATGACATTTGTATTTTTGGTAATTTTTCTTTAAATTCTTTTTTCTTTTTTTTTAATCGAATTTTTTTAAGAGAATTTTTGAAGAATCTATTAATTAAATTTTGCCTACTTTTAATATTATCTTTTTCCATTGAATATTTATGTAATTTATATGAATTTAATGCACTTTTAAAAAAGGAATTAATTAAATTTTTTTGATGTAAAATTTTAATATACATTATTTTATCCATTTCACTTTGTCCTTTTTTCCATAAATTAAAATATTTATTTAAAGTTAATAATCTTTTGTTTTTTATTATATTATTTTCTTCATTTTTTTCTTCAATTTTATTAAATATATTCTTAAGGCATTTTAATCCTTTTACTTTATTTTCTTTTAAATTAGAAGGTATATTACCTTTATAATTTTCATTAATATGTTTAATAAAATTTAAATAAGCTATTTTATTATTATTTTTATTTGATTGTTTAATTTTAATATTTTCAATTTCATCTTTATGAATTGCATATGTCTTTAAAATTTGCATAATTTTTTTAACAGTTTTGAAATAATAAAAAAATAAAGCTTTTTTATTATTATTTTTATATCTTTTCTTTTGATAAATTTTTAATTTTAATTCCTTAATATAAATCAATTGATATAAATTTTGTTGAACATAATAAAATTTTTTTTGTAATTTATTTAATACTAAATTTTTTCTTAAAGTATCAATAGCATTACTAATTAATTTTATCCCTCTTCTATTTATTATAGCCATTTTAAATGCATTAATATTTTGTAATTTTTCAAAAGCAATAAAAGTTTTTAATTTTAATAATACATTTCTTTTTAATTCTAAATTTTTATATCCTTTTTTAATCTTTTTTTGTCTTAAAATTCTATTTTTAAAATTTTTCATAAATGTTTTCTTTAACCATCGATTTCTAAATTCTTTAATTAATATATTTAAAGGATCATTTGGATTAGGATGTTCAAAATCAATTCCGTATTTTTTTTCAATTCCTTCTATTTCATCATATAATTCATTAATTTTATTTAAATATAATGTATTTTGTTCTTCTAAGTTATTAATAATATCTTTTGCTTTATTAATATTTTGATTATTAGCTAATTCATATTCAATTAATTTTGCTTTTAAACTACTTATAATTTCTAAAGCATCTTCTAATTTTTTAATTTTACTTTCATCAATTTCTTCTCCTTTAAAAGTTAACTCTTTTAAATTATAATCACTAAAATTTAATTTTGGGTTTAAAAAATTAAATTTAATTTCTGTTATTTTATCTTTATTAATTTTATTAAAAGAATCTTGATTATGTATTAAATATTTTCTAGGAGGATATTTTTCATTTAATATTGTAGTATAATTTGAATTTGCCAAAGAAGGATCATCAATTGTAAAATATTTTGTCTTTGGATATGGAGTTGGAATTTTAATATCTATTTCTTCTGTTTCATCATCTAATCCATTATAATTTATTTGATTCATTGAATTTACTTTTTGACTTATTGAAGAATTATTTATTAAATTATTATTATTATTTTTATTCATATTATATGAATATGTTCCTGAACTTTTCTTACGTTTATGTTCTACATTAATTTTTGATGAATTTGCTGTTGAATTATTTTTAACATTTTTCTTCATTAAATAATTATAAAAATAATTAAAAAACTAAAAGAAATATAATTAAAAATTTCAAAAAACAGCAAAAATATAAGTAAATATACGTTAAAAAAATATAAAATAAATAAAACAACAAAGAAAAAAAAAATAAAAAACATAATAAAAACCCTAAAAAAAAAATTATATATTTTTCTTTATATTTTCCTCTCCAAGGCAGCAATTAGTATTATTTTTAATAAGTTCTTCTTTTTCTTTCTGACTCATATTACTCAACCTGAAAAAAATAGAAGGATGAGTATCAGAAATTTTAGGTAATTCTATTTTAGCATTAATAACATTTAATTTTTCAATAACATGTCCAATAATATAATCCATAACTTGATTAACACCAATATTCTTTTTAACACTAGTTCTAAAGCATTTTAAAAATTTATTTTTATTAGAAAAAGAATTAAAAAAAGCATCATCATTAATAACTTCATTAGACACTAAATCAATTTTATTTTGAATTAAAACACAAGGTAAAGGAGAATCATCTTTAAATTTAGCTTTTTCATCAACTGCATTTTTCCATTTTAAAGTATCATCTAAAGTTTTTCTATTTGTAATATCACTAAATATTAAACAAGCATGAGCATCTTTAACTAATATTTTTGTTGTTCCTATACTTCTATCTTGACCTGCAATATCCCATATTTGAACTTTATAATATTCATTGTTATATTTATATATTTTATAATTAAAATCTGTCATTACTGTTGCTTTGTATTTATCTGTGAATTCATTTTTCACCCATAAACGACAAAAAGATGTTTTACCTGTATCACTATGACCTACTACTACTATTTTTAAATCTTCTTTTATTTTTTTGTGTAACATTTTTTTTCTTTTTTTTTAAATTATATATTTTTTTTTAGGAAATTAATATATTATAATTTAATATAAGAAATGAGTGAAGATAATTCTAAAAGAATGAGTTTACAATTAAGAAATAATTATTCTTTTCAAATTAATGAAGAAAATAATTTAAAGAATTTATTATTAAATGATGAAAATGATAGTCCTAAAAGATATAGAAGTTTATCTTTAATATTAGAACTTCCTAAAAATTTTGTTCCTCAATTAAAACCACAAAAAAGTCTTTTATGTCCAAGTCCTATTACTTTAGGAAACGAAAAATTTGATTTAAAATTTGAAGAAGAAATACCAAAAAATAAACTTTTACATGTTTTTAATATACATAATATAGAAGAAGAAAATTCAGAAAATTATAAGGAAGAATTAGCATTTAGTGAATGTGATGATGAAAAAACAATTTCAGATGAAGAAGAAAATGAAGATGAATTTGTTAATGAAATTTATCAAGAAAATTTAAGTAAAATGAGAAAAAGCTTTAAAGTTATTAGAAAAAGAGCATATTCTGTTATTAAACCAAATAATGATGATTATCATATTAAAAATAAAATTCAAGATTTACAAATGTTACAAGAATATTCTTCTCTAATTCCTAAAAATGTTGTTGAAAATAAAATTAATAAAAATTATATTTCAGAGAAAAATAATAAAATCAGAAAAGAACATAGATTTATGACTATGGAAACTCCTTTTCATTCACATTCTATTTTAGGATTTCTTGAAAATCGAATTAATTCTATTTCTGAAAAATAATATGGATAATTATTTTTAAAAAAAAGAAGTTTTAATTAAATTATTGGAAAATATATATTTGTTTTATTTTTATTAAAGATAATTTTTATTGAAAATATTATTTTTTCCATTTGAATAAATTTGCATTAATTATTCTTATTAAAGTATTTTGTTTAATTTATATATTTTTTTTTTCGTGATTCAATTGATTTTTAAATGACTTAATAGAGGGTATTGTTAATTTAATTAATGAAATACTTATTAAAATATTAAATTTATTTTCAATTTCATCTTCATATACCTTAAGTTCTTTTTATACACTTTCTGAATCTAATAAAGAAAAAATTACATTTATACTGGAAAATATTTGAAATATTCTTTACATATTCTTAATTTATTGAAATTAATGAGCTTACAAAATCAAAATTTTCAATATTTTTGGATTGTTATGTAATATTCATTCTCAAAATCATATAATTGCCCTAATTTTACTAATTCTTCTAAGATATTCTTTGAATTTATAGTATTATTTATTATTCTAATTATCCAAAAATAATTTATAATATTATCATATTAAAATTATCTTTATTAAATAAAGGAAAATTATGAAGAAAATCAAAATAACCATGTAGAAATTGAATATTTTAAAATAAATTTTCAAAAATATTAGTCGTGATTGTAAGATAATCACTAAACACCAAAAATTATTAAAAGAATTTGAACCATTTATTTATTTTATTAATTAATTATATTTCCTTAATATTATTTATGAGTAAACAAAATTTTTATTTTTATTAAAAATATTGTTCTTATTAATTAATAATATAATAAAGAAAGAATGTTAATATTAATTTTAAGTAATTTTTATTTAGATTAATTGAAATCATAAAATTTAATTTCCTCTTTAGTAGAAATCATTAATTTTTTTTCTTCAATTTAATCTAAACAATAAATATTGTTTTCTTTTTTAAATTGGATAAGAAAATTTACATTAATAGTGTAATCTTTGTGATTTATACGATACACACAATTTTGATATATCCAAAAAATATTAGTATTAAACATATAAATCTTTGATAATTTAAAATCATATTGACTTATTGATTCTTTTTTGTCGATATCTATTTTAAATATTGATTTTCTAAAGAAATATATAAATAATTTTCATTTATACATCATATATCAATATTATCTATATTTGTAATATAATGTTGAAGTGTTAATTCTCTTATTTCTACTAGATTTTTCAAATTAAAAAATATTATACTTTTATCTTTGAAAATAATAACTATTTCATTAGTACTTACTTCTATTATTGAACAAATTTATTTTTTATTATTATTTGATGTATCTGTAGATTTATCGTTTTCAATTAGTTTTAATGTTAAATTCTCTGATAAAAATAAGATTTTATTATCATATTTCTTCAATTCTATAATTTCCCTAGCATATTCGCAATGTTAATTTCTTTATTTATTTCAAAATCATTTGAATAGAACTTTAATATTTTTGATGAAAAAAAATTTCTATTATTTAACGATAAAATTATTTTTCTATATCCAGGAAGCTCTTTTATAAGTGAATTTTTTTTTATATAAGTTTTCTCCTTAGTGATTAAACATATTAATCCATCTTTTAAACCTTTAATGGTATAAACTATTTCTTCCAAATTTTAATGTTATTATTGATTTCGGAAATAATATCTATTGATTTATTATTATTAGAATCAATATTTGAATAACTTAAGTTTATATTATTTTCATTTTTAATTCTCAAATTTTTTGAATAATTTAATTGTGTTAATAATTCATGAATTTTTTGGTTTGAATCCATATTTTCTTTTTGCAATGCTGCTATTTTTGTTTGATTTTCTTTTTTTAAATCTTCTATTTTTGTTTGTTTTTCATTTTTTAATTTAATAAATGTATTTGTAAGATTTCTCATGTTTAAACTTTCAGATTAACAAAAAAAATTACATCAAATATAGTGTTTATTTCAATTTTTATTGATAAATTTTTAAAAATATCATTATTTTTTTTTTATATAGTTTGATTTCTTCATTTGTTTGTAATAAAGAATCATATAAAAAATGGGGATTGGGGATTGGGGATTGGGGATTGGGCCCAATC
>JAEEGL011953289.1_pt1 | contig 13492 bp, 10 predicted proteins | sample 9134231 | NCBI WGS metagenome assembly JAEEGL01 (sample SAMN16246548, study PRJNA631951) | gut metagenome | biome: gut microbiome; feature: rumen; material: fiber-attached | host: Bos | place: Iran: Karaj | collected 2018-10
GAAGACACTTCACAGCATGCGCTTGAAAGGATTCACCGAGGGGCGTTTGCACGAGCGTCGGTCCTTAGGTTCGGTATTTTCGAACCTTAGTACCGCTACGCGAGGCAACCGAGCCGAGAGTGCGTCCCCGAGGGGGAACTTTCAAGCACATGCGTCAGGGTATTCGATAAAGTATACCTTACTGCATGAAGTAGGTGACGCCGCCAAGCAGGCGGATGAAAAAGTAAAATCCGCAGTAGAGGTGATAGCCGAGAATGGTTCCCATCATTACGGCGTATGCCATATGCGGGATGTACTTTCCGCCAAGGAAGCGCTTGCTTCTTAAATTGTTCATAAAGTATACGATGCTGACCACAAAAAGCACAAAGAGGCAGAAATCGTATCCCCAGGAGAAGTTTCCGTCGAGCGCCCTCTCTCCGGTTTCTTTTAAAAACAAAAGTTCCACCGCTCCCACAAACCACATGCTCCACGCAAGGAAGAACGGCGTATGCCTCGGAAAATATCGCTTCTTTAAATCCGTCACGGTTTCCTTTATCACCGGCACAATATTGAAAAGAAAAATGAGTACCGGGAAAAGTGCCGATAAAATCATGGTAAGCTGCGGTCGTTCGGCACGAAGATATACATTATATCCGAATTCGATAACGATTCCGTTTCCGGTATCTTTTCCGAAAAGCACCATCTCCTGCAGTAATACAATTGCCAAAGACGGAAGAATGGCCGAGGCAAAAAGCAGAATCCTCCGGATGGGAACTTTCCGGTAAATATCCACAAAAAGCCCGAGCAGGGCGACCGGTGCAAAAACAAGCAGAAAACTGGTTTTGGTGGCAGTGGAAAGTGTCAGAAAAACCGTAAACAGAATCCACTTTTTAAAGTCCGTCTTCCGCTTATATTCATAGGCAAAACGAAGATAGTATACCAGCGTCAGCGCGGAGAAAAACTTCATAACCGTGTAGGTGGAATTATGCCAGATGGAAGGAGACTGGTATCCGACATAGCGCTGGTAGTGTACCGCCTTTATAAAAGCCGGCATCACCAGATTCGCCGCAATCCCCGCTGCCAGTGCGGACCAGGCGTTAAAAGAAAAATTCCGTAAAACCATGACGGTAAGAGCCATGACTCCCCCGGCGCATAACGCAAGAAAAACCGCCACCCAGATTTTATATCCGGGCAGATGCATGAAAAGCCGGTAGATAATCGCCGTCAGGGAATATCCCCATCCGTCCTCGGCCATTTTTAAATGGGCGGGAAGATCGGACTCGTAATAAAGCCCCTCCGCCCATGCCGCCTGCCGGTAAAATAAAATGCCGCAGGCTATGGTATAAATACCGGTAAGTAGAATGAATGCGGTAAGGAATATTCGCTTGTCCGGTTTTCTGTTTTTAAGATTCATTCCGTCTCCACGAAAAGATTTACGACTATTCGTCTTCCGAAGATTTTTTTCCGATTACCTCACGAATGACATACTGCGGAGAATTGTTCATGCAAAGATAAATTCTGCCGACATACTCCCCAATCATGCCGAGCATCAGCATCAGCATTCCGCCGATAAAAACAAGCACGCTCATCAGCGCGGAGAAACCGGCCTGGACATCAACCAGTACCAGTTTCTTGACAATCGTGTAAATTCCGTAAAGAAAACCGGTGCATGCGCAGGCACATCCGATAAAAGTGGCAATTCTTAAAGGCTTGATGGAAAAAGCGGTAAAACCGTTAAACCAGAGGCCGAACAGTTTTCGTAAAGTATATCCGGAGTGTCCGACCTCTCTTGCACGGTGGTTCACTTCCACATTGGTGATATTTCTGGTCGCGCGAAGAACCAGCCCGATCACATACGAAAACGGCTGCTCGTAGCGGAGCATGTCATCCACCACAAAACGCTTTACGGCAAAATAACTGGAGATGTACAGTTCCTTCGGCTTTCCGAGCATGATTCTCGTCATATGCTCATTTACCTTGCTTCCGAAATTCCGAAATCCGCTGTGTTGTTTATGTCCGTAGCTGGCATAGCACACATCGTATCCTTCTTCGAGTTTTCCAAGCAGTTTTCCCACTTCGTTTGCGGGAGTCTGTCCGTCATCATCGAGGCAGACCACTATATCTCCCCCGGAAATTCGCATTCCGGCCATCAGTGCGGCATGCTGCCCGAAATTTTTGGCCAATTCCACACCGGTAATGCAGTCGTTTTCACTGCACAGAGTGCGGATGGTTCCCATCGTATTATCCGGCGACGAATCGTTTACGAGAATAATCTCGTAATCATAATCCGGTAAGGTTTTCATGGTTTCTTTTATTTCATCCACCACTCCCGGAAGGGTCTTCTCCGACCGGTAACAGGGAATGACAAACGAAATATACTCTTTATCTTTCACGCTCTTTACTTCCTTTTTTTATTTCTCGGAATTGATGACTGCCATTATAACCATATCGTAATAACAGCCGTCTTCATAAACATCGTCTTTTAATACACCTTCCCGTATAAATCCGGCATTCTCGTAGCTTTTGATTGCCTGTGCGTTATCGGCAAAAACCCTAAGATACAGCCGGTGAAGATGAAGTGTTTCAAAACAGTAGCGAATCATGAGTTTTGCCGTCTTCGATCCGACTCCGCGGCCCCGGGCTTCCGGTTCTCCGATAAAAATACCGTACTCACCTTTCCGGTGATCGTTATCTAGATCCCTTACATAGACGCTTCCGACCGGAATATAGTCTTCCTTCGGCGCATCATCATTCCCTTCCGGGCTTATACAGATAATAAACTGCTTAGCCCTGCCGCTTCCGATGACGTTTTTAAGCCACGCCTCATGGCTTTCCTTCGTAAAAATCCTCCGGTCGATAAAACGGCTCCTCACTTCTTCGCTGTTACGCCATTTCAGAATCAGAGGAGTATCGTCATATTCGATTTCCCGTAAATACAGACCTTTATCTTCAGCCGAAATATTCATAATTCTTAAAATCTGTTCCTTTCGTAAGGCCAAAACTCTGCGATTATCCAAATTACTATTATATCAAAGCAGGAAGAAAAAAGCCACCTCTGCCTTCAAAGGAATTCCTCTTTGAGGACACGGCTCTCCTTTAGGGACCGGTCCTGAAAAATACCAGATTTCCGCTCCGTCCGATTTCTTCAAATCCTTCCTTCCGGCACAGTTCATCGATTTCTCCGTCCGGAACGGATGCGATATATCCGCATTTTAAATATTTGATATTCTCTTTGACATACGAATCCTCGCAGCAGCTGATTCCCATGCCTTTCGGAAGGGCATACAGACCTTCGACGTTTGTTGCCACACGACCTTCTTCGGTGTTATCCCACAAAACCCAGATGACGGAATTCTCATATCCTGTCTCGTCCGTCGCTTGTATTCCCTGTAAGGAGAACGTCTCTTCCCAGTATTTTACTTCCGCTTCGGCTTCGGCATCATAAAACGGAACGTCATAATCCGTGGGAACGAAAGCTCCTTTTATCAGGAAGAAAACAAGAAACGCCGCTAAAAGCAGGACCATGCCGTCTTTGACGGCTCCCGCCTTTATCATGCAAAGAACAAGGCATCCGGTAACGGCAAACAAAAACAGATGCCTTCCGCCTTCGTTTGCCTTCTGCAAAAGAAATAATACGGCCGTAAAAACGGCAAAAACCGAAAACGCATGAAGTGCTGCGATTTCCCGGTTCTTCATATCTTTCATAAACGCACATACCGCTAAAAACACCGCTGTAAACACGGCCACAAAATACTGGCATCCCGCCGTCAGTCCGTTTTCGAATGCCCCTTTAAAATATTTTACGATTTCCGGAAAAACATAAAGAAACGTATATTTGATATCACGAAGCGCATCCGCAATCTGTCCGGAAAGCAGGTGCTTAAAAAAGGTCAGATCGTATAGCGGCGTAAAATATTCGCTCGTCAGATAATGCGAGCATAAAAGATTAAGCGAAACGGCCAGTCCCGCCGAACAAATCCCGGCGGCATATGCGGCTGGTTTGCTTTCTTTTCTTAAATAAAACCAGGGAAGGAAAAAGAACAAAACCATATACGGCCGGATTACCGTTAAAAAGAATGCCAGAACAAACATCCCGATTATTCCGGCTGTTTTTCTTCTCTCCCGGGTACAGGCAAACGCAAATGCATAATAAAGAATCAGCCCGGAAACCATCATGCATTCCGGAAGCGCATTTAAGACATGTACCGGCACTGCCGGAAATAAAAACAGCAGTCCGTAAAAACAAAGCAGGCTCTTCCATTCCGGCCTTGCAAGCAGGGTAAATGCAGCAAGCGAAACGGAAAAGAATAAAATATTCGCGATAAAGGGCGACGCAAAATGCCAGCCGAAAATTTTTCCGAAAACAGCCCACGGAAGAAGAATAAACGGATTCCATGCGGCAAAACTTCCGAAAAGTGCATGGGATTCGTTAAACCCGAAATACCCTTTCGGCATGCCGGACGAAACGGTTCCTTCCACCAGTTTGTAATAAAAAAGACAGTCATTATTTACCGAATCCGGAAGATACAGCTTAAACAACGATCCGCCCCGTACGGCACAGTAAAAAAGGCACAGTAAAAAAGGCAGAAGCAGTGCCGTAAGCACCTTTGCCGCGTTCATGATATTCTCTTTTCCGGAACCTTTTTTATTCATTTTCCTCTTCTTTCGGTTTTGCAAGCAACGCGATTTCAAGCGGAATCATTCCGTAAAGGAATCCGACATAACGCACAAGCGCCACCGGACCCAGTAAAAATGTAAGCCATATAAGCAGTACCGCCAAAAGCGCCAGAGATTCCCTGCGCCTTTTATAAACCAGCCACACGAAGGTAAGCAGGAATGCGATAAAATACGTTGCCGGTGCAAAAATCCACATCGTAAACGGATGATTGCAGACAACGTTTGCATTCTCATAATGCTTGTAATATTCCATTATCGCCGGGATTTTCGATGCATTCCAAACCGGCAGATATGACCGGCATACATAGTATCCTTCCGCTCCGTTTGCCGTAAGTGCCAGGCGGGTCCACGGATACCAGAAACCTGCATTCCCCATAAGAAACGCCTCCGCATACTCCGCAGGATACCTGCTGCCGAGATTCATCCAGAGTTTCACCATCTCTTTCCGGTTTGCATCAAAATAATCCCTTTTCAGACTTCCCTTCGCGACATCCGCAATTTTCGGAATATACGCAACGAGCGCATCCGTTTCGAACGCTTCCTCAAACTGCCGGATTTCATCTTCCTTCAGTTCGTCTTTATGAAGATGATACACTCTCATAAGCTGCTGTACCGGTACGGAAAGATATTCCCTTTCGTTTACCCCTTCCACCGTTATCAGACTTGTTACGGGACCCAGATACAGAATCAGTGCCGCAATTACGCCAAGCAGACCGAATACGGTTTTGCTTTTCCGGAAGGCAATGATGAGAAAAATCATAAACGGAACCATGACATAAAGAGCGTTATTTCGTAAAACGGAAGCCAAAAAGGCCGAAACAAACCATACCGCGACGTGAAATCCGCCCTGTTTTTCCCCTTCTTTCAGTGTAAGAAAACGGATGGTTTCGAGAACAAAAAGAATCAAAAACGGTGTAAACATGCTGTCCTTGGTAACGCTCATCACGCAGATGACCACGGTAGGGGCAAACGTAAAATATATCGTTGCCACAATACCCCAGATGATGCCCAGCCGTTTTTTTAACAGAAACGACAATACGGCGCCAAACGCACCGGCGCAAAGAAGCATCTGGAAACATACATAAAGGAAACAGCCCGGAAGCGGACTTTTAAAAACAAGATACGATAAATGAAGACACTTGCCGACCAGATAGGTATGAATCGCGGGATGGTGGGCCGTAACCGCACTGTTTGCGTACATAATCCACTGTTCGTCGGCATCATAATTAAAAAAACCGGGATAAATCCCGAGAAGCTGAATCAGCCAGAAAACCAGCATAAATGCCGAAGCGCACAAAACGAAATTTCTGCGTGCCTTCGGCGAAACGATTTTTGCGCTGTTACGGATTCCCTTCCATCCGAGAAAAAGGAAAACAAGTGCGGAGAATGCGGCGGAAATCACAATGAGTAAAAGCCACATTCGTACGTCCGATACGGGAAGACGGTTCAGACTTTGTGTACAAAAACCAAAGACCAGAAAAAGTCCCAGTAAGATTCCGGTTAAGGAAGATAAAACAATCCTTCTTGTATCTGCTTTTCCTTTGCTCATAATAACCGTATCCTGTTTAATACCGTCCCCTTTTTATCGATAGAATTCTTTCACCTTTTCAATAATGTATTCCGTCTGATCTTCTTTCAGTCCGTAGTAAAGCGGAAGCCGCAGAAGCCTCTCGCTTTCCTTTGTCGTAAATTTGTCTTCTCCCGCAAAACGACCGAACCGCTCCCCGGCCGGTGCCGAGTGAAGAGGCACGTAATGGAAAACGGCAAGAATGTCGTTTGCCTTTAAGTGCGAGATAAGCGCCGTTCTCTCTTCCAGATCCCGCGCTTTGATATAAAACATATGCGCATTATGCGTACAGTGCTCCGGAATGAAGGGAAGTTCGATTCTGCCTTCCGCTGCCAGAGCGCTAAATCCATCGCGGTAATGGTTCCAGGTCTTTAACCGGTCACTTGTAATCTCATCGGCCAGTTCAAGCTGTGCATAAAGATATGCTGCGTTAAGTTCACTCGGAAGATAGGAAGATCCCTTATCCACCCAGGTATATTTATCAATCTGTCCGCGGAAAAATTTGGCCCGGTTGGTTCCCTTTTCCCGGACGATTTCCGCCTGTTCGATATCCTTCTCGTCGCGGATTAAAAGCGCACCGCCCTCTCCCATGGAAAAATTCTTGGTCTCATGGAAAGAGAAGCATCCGAACTCGCCGAACGTGCCGAGTGCCTTGCCCTTGTACGAAGACATGATTCCCTGCGCCGCATCCTCAATGACCTGAAGATTATATTTTGCGGCAATTTCCATAATGGCATCCATTTCGCAGCCGACACCGGCGTAATGAACCGGTACGATTGCTTTGGTCTTCGGAGTGATTGCCTGCTCGATTAATTTTTCATCGATATTCATGGTATCCGGACGGATATCGACAAATACCGCCGTCGCTCCCCTGAGTACAAAAGCATCCGCGGTGGAAACAAAAGTATAGGACGGCATGATGACTTCATCGCCGGGTTGTATGTCGGCCAAAATCGCCGCAAGCTCCGTGGCATGCGTACAGGACGTGGTTAATAACGCCTTCTTTGTGCCGGTCTTTTCCTGAAGCCACTCGTTGCACTTTGCCGTAAATTCTCCGTCACCGCAGATCTTCTGATTATCCACGGCTTTCTTGATATATTCGTATTCCTTTCCCGTAAAGGGAGGTACATTAAATCGAATCATACTTCCTCCTGTAAACTCTGTTCTTTTCGGTGAAATCACGCCGTCCCGTTATTTTTCCTCTTTCGCGGAGACATGCACATCCGGCGTCATCTCACGGATAATATATCTCGGCCGGCCCTTGACTTCTTCATAAATCCGTCCGAGGTAATGCCCGATAATACCGAGACTTACCATGATACATCCGCCGATTAACAAAAGCAGCAGAATAACCGTGGTAAAGCCTTCCACCGCAACATTCATAAAATAAACCACCAGTGTCTCGATTCCCAGAATCAGCGAGAAAATCACCATAATGAATCCGACGACGGCGATAATCCGAAGCGGTGCGGTCGTAAAGGACGTGGTATTGGAAATGGCATATTTCACCAGTCCCGCGAAAGACCATTTGCTCTTTCCTTTTGTCCTCTCCTGTACATCGTATTCAACGGAAGTGGATTTAAATCCAACCCAGAAGGACAATGCACGGAAAAATGTATTGCTTTCGTTAAGCGATAAAAGCGCATCCACCGCTTTGCGGTCCAAAAGTTTGAAATCGGACGTGGCATTCATGTCCACCTTCATGAGCGCACTCATGATTCCGTAGAAAATCCCGACAAACATTTTATGAATCAGGCTTTCTTTTCCTCTGGAAGATTTGATTCCTTCCACAACTTCATAGCCCTCTTCCCAGAGACGATACATCTGAACAAGCGTCTTAGGCGGATGCTGCAAATCGCAGTCGATGACCGCCACGCAGTCTCCCCTTGCCGCCGAAAGGCCTGCAAAAATCGCGGATTCCTTTCCGAAATTGCGGCTGAACTGAAGTCCGCGGATACGGCTGTCTTTTTCCGACAGGGATTTTACAATCGGAAAAGTATTATCCTTTGAGCCGTCCGATACAAAAACAAGCTCATAGTCAATTCCCGCATCCGTAAGGATATCACCGATGGTTTTTGCGGTACTTTCAATATTTTCCTCCTCGTTATAGGAGGGAATCACTACGGATAAAAGACTCATCCTTTTATTCTCCCACCGCCCATTCGGGCACTTCCGTTTTGACGTATAATACGCCGTCCACAATTTTTATACTGTCCTTTGCCGGGAAGGAATCCATCTCCCGGTAAGCATCGGAATTATATATTTCGACGATTTTGTCTTCGTCGGTAATGACATTTAAGGAAACGTTCAGATAGTGCTCCATAAATGCCTTGTACTGTTCTCCCTTGTAAACCAGGATATCGCCCGTTGCCCCGTAAATACGCTCGGTGACATCTCCCGTAATATCCGTTTTCGGATATTTCGCCTCATCCACAACACCGATCATCATTACGGGCATTCCCGTATAATATCCTTCCGTCTGTTCAATCCGGTCTGCAATTCGAAGAAGATACGCATAGGTTTTTTCGTAGCGTTCGTTCATGTTAAAATAGGCAATGTTGTCCGCTAAAACAAACTGCCAGATTAAGAAAAGGGAACCTGCTGCGGCAAGAAGTGCGGCTGTCGGAACGAAATGAATCCGTTTCTTTTTTTCCTCTTTCTTCTCCCGGCTCCTTTCTTCGTAAAGCGCGAGTACCCGGTCGGTTAAAACCACAGCCAGTATCGGATAAAGCACCCACTGCATGCGCATTAACAGATGGTAAAACGCCTCCGAGGAAATAAGCAGAATCACATTGGTTCCAAGCGGCAGCATCATGACAAATACAAAAATCAAAAGCCACAGAACCCACTTTTTATAAGCCTTCGTATATGCCATATAAACCACGGCAAGACCGATAAACGCCACTGTTAATAATACCATAGAAACGAAAGAAAATCCATTGAGGTAAAAGACCTTTCCGTTTCGGATAAAGCCCCCGAAATCGCGGTATACTTCCAGGATTCTTCCCGGAATTTCCGAAAGCGGCATTTTTCCCATCGAACGGATTCCCTGATAGGTATCAAGAACCTTTCCCTGCGCGGCCAGGCAGATTTTTAAAACGACAAAATAGAGGATTCCGCCGAGCACTCCCATTCCGAGATATCGCAGCCCTAAGAAAAGTATTTCTTTTACCTGCCGGTTTTCCATGCAAAGAAGAATCAGGTCAAATAAGCAAAGCAGAATCGTTGCCGCAAGATAAGCCTGATACGTTCCCATGCTGAGGCTTAAAAGCAGTGCCCCGAGAGCCCAGCCGGACTTCTTGTATTTTTTTGTTAATAAAGCGGCCAGGACGGAAAACGAAAAGGCCAGATAATATCCGTCCGCCGTATACATATAGGCAAAAGTCGCCGCCACAGCCGGAAAAGAAACCAAAAGCGCGGACACCAGTCCCATTGCGATTTTGTCTTTGATTTCGAAAAACTCCGTTAAAAGTATGGCGGAAAGTGCGAGGTAAAGGATGGACAGAACCCCGATCACCCATTTTAAATCAAAATAGCTCGAAATCCCGCAGACAACGGTTAAAAACCATCTTCCGCTCGTTACCATGTTCTGGTCGAAATAGAAATTCGACATGGCATCCGCATTCGGCAGATTTGAGCTCATCACGGGAAAATGTGCCAGAAGTCCGACTGTTACCGCACTCAGAAAAGGAATCGCAATTTTCGGTTGTCTGAAGAATTTTTTATCAAATGTCATCCCCGGATGTTTCCTTTGGGTTCTTTGTTTTCGTTATTATCCGGTGTTGTTTTACCGGATTATTTCTTCTCACGGATAATATAAACCGGACGTTCTTTTATTTCGTTATAGGCTTTCGCAAGGTACATGCCGATAATCCCGGTCACAAAAAGCTGAAGTCCCGCAAAGAACGTAATCATGCATGCTAAGGAAGGCCAGCCGTCTACCGGATCCCCGAAAAGGATGGCACGTACGAAAAGGAAAATCAAAAAAGCAATCGCCAGCACACAGAAGAACAGCCCCACAAACGAAGCCCACTCAAGAGGTGCCGTGGAGAAGGCCATAATGCCTTCGAGGGAGTATTTAAAGAGCGAGAAAAACGACCATTTGGTTTTTCCGGCCACTCGTTCGCGGTTGGTAAAATCAATCCATTTCGTATTGAATCCGACCCATCCGAAAATCCCCTTGGAGAAGCGGTGATATTCCTTCATTGAAAGAATGGCATCCACCATGACTCTCTTCATGAAGCGGAAATCCCTCGCTCCGTCCATCATGTTGACCTTCGCGATTTTATTCATAATTTTATAAAACATCTTTGCAAACAGGGAACGAATCGGCGGTTCGCCTTTGCGGTTCACCCTTCTGGTAGCCGCACAGTCGTATCCTTCTTCGGTTACGGCTTTGTACATTTCCGGCAGCAGTTCCGGCGGATCCTGCAAATCCGCATCCATAATTACCACATAGTCTCCGGTGCTTTCGGATAACCCGGCAAACATCGCCGCTTCCTTTCCGAAATTTCTCGAAAACGAAAGATAATGAACTTTTGCGTCTGCTTCGGCCATGCTTCTTAAAACGGCAAGCGTTTTGTCACGGCTTCCGTCATCCACAAAAATGTATTCGAATTCCAGCATCGGCATGGTGGAAAGAACTTTTTCCACCGCCTCGTAAAACAGTGGCAGTGCCTCTTCTTCATTGTAGCAGGGAACCACGATTGAACATTTTTCCATTTCGAACCCTTTCTTTTCCCTTTATTTCCGCTTCCTCCGGAACAGTTTCCGGTATGTCATTAATGCCTCGTAATACCAGAAAAACCGGAATGGTGACTGACAATGCATGTGTGCCAGGCGCCTTACTTCATCATCCTGTTTTTCCAAAAAATACGGATTCGTTTCAAAATCCGGAAAACAGCTTAGTATTCCGTCCCGCAAAAGAGCGAGAAACGAAATCTGCTTTTTATAAAACGGCATGTTAATCATATACGAAAACATCGTATTGATATAAAAAAGCTCCGTAAAACGATACTCGATTTCCTCGGGATAAACGCTTAAATACTCCCGTTTTACACATTCTTCGATGAAATATGTCATCGCATCCATGCGGTCTTCGCATTTCTTCCGGCTGACATGATGCGTGGTCGAACCCGGTTTCTGGTAATAGTAATAGTTCGGTTCATCCACATATTCAAAATGTTTGCAGCAAAGCATGGTAAGGGGAGCTAAACAGTTATCCTCGTAAAAAATATATTCCGGAAACCATAACCCGTTATCGTGAAAAATCTCCCGCCGGTAGATTTTGGTAACCATGCTTCCCGGATCGAGCAAAAGCTTCTTATAACCTTCCTCATCTAAAATTCCGGCCTGTTCCGGACAGTTGTTCCGGCAGATTTCGCCGATTTCAAACGAATGCTTTTCCGTCAGATTATAATTGCACCCGACAACATCCGCTCCGGTTTCCTCCGCTTTTAAAAGCAGTTTTTCATAAAAATCCGGTGTGACGAAATCATCGCTGTCCACGAAGCCGACCCATTCTCCTTTTGCGGCTATGAGTCCTAAATTCTTCGCCCCGCCCTGACGTCGGTTTTCCGGTGATGCGATTACTTTTACCGTTCCCGGATTTTTCGCCGCATATTCCCTTAATACTTCCAGAGAATTGTCCGTGGATTTGTCATCCACGGCAATAATCTCGTAATCGGAGATTGTCTGTGATAGCAGGGAATCCAGGCAGAACTGTAAAAGCCCGTCGGCTGCCATATTATAAACCGGTACGATAATACTTAACTTCATTTCTATCTCTCGCGTATAATCTGCTTATTCTCCACACGGTAAACCGCGTCGCATTTTTCAATCGTCTGCAGACGGTGGGCAATAATAATAAGAGTCTTGCTTCCGTGCAGATGGTTGATGGAATCCACAATTGCTTTCTCCGTATCGTTATCGAGTGCCGCCGTTGCTTCGTCCATGACAAGCACTTCCGGATCTTCATAAAGCGCTCTGGCAATTCCGATACGCTGTCTCTGACCGCCGGAAATTCTGACACCTCTCTCACCGATTCCGGTATCCAGTCCTTCCGGAAGTCCGCGTACGAATTCATCCAGCTGGGCTTCTTTTAATACTTCCCAGATTCTCTCTTCGTTAATCTCCTCTTCGGGAATTCCGAAGGCCACATTATTCCGGATATTGTCATCGAGCATAAAAATGCTCTGCGGAATATATCCCACATTCTTAAGCCACTTCCGGTAATTTCCTTCGGCAAAAATATCCTGCCCGTCGACCGTGATGCTTCCTTCCTGTGCCTTTAAAAGACCTAACAGAATATCCACAATGGTGGACTTTCCGGCACCGGTCGTACCGACGATTCCGACACTCGTTCCGATCGGAATGGTCAGATTCGCATGCTCGAAAATATTCACATCCGGCATGGTCGGATAATGGAAGCAGATATCGGAAAGCACGATTTCTTCCTTCGCCGGGAGTTTTTCCTTCGGAACTTCCATAAAGGAAACGTCCACATTTTTGGCTTCGATTTCGTCCTGCAGATTGTCCGAAACGCCCATGAAGAACGGTTCGAAATACGCAATGTTATTAAGCTGGTTGTTAATCCGGTTTGCGCAGGGCATCAGTCTCATGGCACCCATGACAAAAACGGAAACCGTGGTCATCATCTCGGTCGGATTTCCGTTTGTTAAGAAAATGTAGAGGAAATATCCGATAATTCCGGCTATGCATACCACCTCGATAATCAGTCTCGGAACATTGTTGTAAAGCGTATATTTCTGTACCGCATTGACATAGCCCTGACCGCATTTCTGATATTCGCGGACAAAGTAATTTTCGCGGCCGGTAATTTTTACCTCCTTGATTCCCATGACAGTCTGGGAAATATGTTTAAAGAGCGCACTGTAATAATCCTGGTTTTCCTGTCCCGCTTTCTTCATGACCGGCTTGATGAAAATCTTGATTAAGAAAAGCGTCACGATTAACAGCACCGCAAGAATGGCCGTCATCACCGGGTTATTCCAAAGAAGGAATGCCGCGATGCAGATAAATACGATTACTTCCGAAACCAGCGTTAAAAGCGACTGGATGAGTGCATACATATTGTTGACGTCCGACGTGATGGTACGCTGAATGACCGCCGTATCCGCACTTAAGAAAAAGGCATATTCCCGGCGGATGTAATTCTTCATCATACGCTCGGAAGTACTGAACTGGTTCGTGAATATAAACCGGTAAAGCAGTTTGTATTCCAGATGAATAAAGATATTCTTCACGATA